>Ga0068857_100000439_pt1 | contig 29524 bp, 24 predicted proteins | sample KBSCornC72_FD_66591 | JGI IMG/M metagenome (GOLD analysis project Ga0068857, IMG submission 66591) | Corn rhizosphere microbial communities from Kellogg Biological Station, Michigan, USA - KBS Corn C7-2 | ecosystem: Host-associated > Plants > Roots > Rhizosphere > Soil ...
GTCGCTCACACGAATCTTCAACTCCAGGAATCGCTGATGAAAAACGCGCTCACCAAGACTCTGGACGATCCTGCGCTGGAAGAAATGCCGGTAGTTCCGATTGACGAGATGCAGGCAGATACCCAGGCCAGCGAGCCCATTCTCGAACTGATTGACCGCGCCTTGCGAAATAGGCCTGAGTTGCAGGAAACGGACATCGATCTCGTCAACCGACAGATTAGCCGAAAAGCCGCGCGCAATGCCCTGCTGCCCTCGCTGGCACTGGTGGGCTTCTATGGCGGCACGGGTCTCGGCGGAGAATTAAACCCGGTATTCGAAGGCGAAAACTCTTCCAATGTTCCATCTGACTTGCCCGGTACCTGGCGAAACACCTTTAATAATTCATCTCCGGACTATTTCATTGGGCTCAATTTAAATATTCCATTTCGCAACCGCGTGGCTAAGGCTGACCAGTACCGCTCCGAGCTGGAATATCGTCAGGCAAGTCTGCGCAAGGAACAGCTTAAGAAACAGATTCGGATCGAAGTTCGAAATGCTCAGTATGCTTTGGAGCAATCGCGCGCCCGGGTGCAGTCGGCTACCAAAGCCAGAAATCTGGCGGACCGGACCTTCCAAATCACCAAGAAAGAGCAGGATCTCGGCGCCGGCTCCAGCTACCAGACGATGACTGCCCAACGGGACCTTTCCCTTGCCGAGCTGGACCTGGTCAATGCGATGACCACCTACGCCAAATCCAAAGTTGAACTTGATCGCGCAACCGGAGCCACATTGGAACATAATGGAGTGTTGGTGCAAGATGCGATCAGCGGGAAGGTTACCATCTCATCTCAATAAACTCATGCCGACTTCGGCCAAGCCGCAAGAACTCCAGTGCCTGATGCCTTCCGATTCCCGCGATAAGCGATCTCCCCGCATTTTGGTGGCGGACGATCAACAGCACATTCTCGAAGCACTGCAACTGCTGCTTCATCCGCACGGCTACCGCGTAGACTTGGTCAAGTCGCCCGCCCAGGTTCGCGATGCGCTTACCAGAGATTTCTACGATACTGCGCTGATCGACTTGAATTACACGCGCGACACTACATCCGGCCAGGAAGGCCTCGATCTTCTTTCAGAAATCGTGAACGCTGACGGGAATCTTCCAATCATAGTAATGACCGCATGGGGCAATGTGGAACTCGCGGTGGAAGCCATGCGCCGCGGGGCTCGCGACTTTATCCAAAAGCCGTGGGAAAACGAGCGCTTGCTGGCGATCGTGCGCACGCAAACCGAGTTGCATCGTGCACTTCAGCGTGCGGAACGGCTGGCGGGGGAAAACCGCCTCCTTCAGGCGCAGGGACGCCCCGAATTCATTGCCGCGGCACCGTCCATGCGGCCAGTTCTCGACGCCATCACCCGAGTTGGACCGTCGGACGCAAACGTCCTTATTACCGGAGAGCACGGCAGCGGTAAAGAAGTGGTGGCACAAACGCTCCACGCACTGTCTTCCCGCGCGTCGCGTCCCTTGGTTGCCGTCAATACAGGTGCCCTGTCGGAAGGAGTCTTTGAAAGCGAGATCTTCGGCCATGTAAAGGGAGCGTTCACGGATGCCAGGACGGATCGCATCGGACGCTTTGAACTCGCCGACGGCGGGACGATCTTCCTGGACGAAATTGGAAACGTACCTATCCGTCAGCAGGCGAAGCTATTGCGAGTACTGGAATCGGGCGAGATTGAGCGTCTTGGTTCTTCGCGGTCGCGGCGGGTTGATGTGCGTGTGATCTCAGCCACCAATACCGATCTCCAGGCAGCATGCACAACGGGCCAATTTCGTGAGGACCTACTCTTTCGGCTAAACACAGTCGAGATTCACGTGCCTCCGCTGCGGGAGCGCCGTGAGGATATTCCAACTCTCGCGATCCATTTCCTCAGACGCTACGCGTCGCGCTACCGTCGCGAGATCGCCGGATTCGATTCTTCCGCGCTTCAAATAATGGCGCAGTATCCATGGCCCGGAAATGTCCGCGAACTAGAACATACCTTGGAGCGAGCCGTTCTTATGTGCCGCGGTCGGGAAATTCAACCCGCCGACCTGGGGCTCAACTTGCAGCGGACGTCGGTGCAGAATCTGGAAGAACTAAGTCTCGAGGCGGTCGAGGCCGTTCTTATACGAAAGGCATTAGGTCGTTTTCAGGGCAACGTGAGCCAAGCCGCCGAAGCGCTAGGTCTCAGTCGGGGCGCACTCTACAGGCGCATGGAGAAGTATGGCATCTAGTCCGCAGCCGGCGGCTAAGGTGACGCGGCGGAAAGTTCCTCGAAGACGGGCACTCTACGAACGACGCATCAATTTCTACTCGTTTCTCACCGCTCTGCCTGGGATCATCGTCAGCGGCGTGCTCATCTGGTTACAGCCGTGGACCACCGAATCGAAAATCGCTCTCACCTTTCTGGAGTCTTTGGTCTGGGGAGTGTTTGCTCTCATGCTTCACGAGCAGGTGATCCGGCCTCTGCAAACGTTAGCTAATGTGGTGGCGGCGTTGCGCGAGGAGGATTATTCGTTTCGCGCGCGAGGCGCTGCCACGGATGACGCCTTGGGCGAGCTTTCGATGGAAGTCAACGGGCTTGCGGATTTGCTGGCTGACCAGCGAGTGCGAGCAATCGAAGCAACCGCGCTTTTGCGTCGCGTGGTTGAAGAAATCGATGCTCCATTATTCGCGTTTGATCCCGATCAGATCTTGAAACTGATCAACCCCGCGGGAGAGAGACTGCTCCAACAATCCTCGGTTAGGCTACTTGGACGCACCGCCGCCGAAGTGGGTCTCTCAGAGTGCCTGGCAGCCCCCAATGAATCTCTGATTTCCCTGCCCTCAAACAGCTCGAGCGCAAGATGGTTAGTGGCGCAAAGTAAGTTTCGGGAAAAGGGAGTACCCCATACGCTGGTTGTGCTCTCAGACGTGAGCCGTGCGCTTCGAGGTGAAGAGCGCAAGGCGTGGCAACGCCTGATTCGGGTACTAGGGCACGAGCTCAACAATTCTCTAGCTCCAATAAAGTCGATCGCGGGAAGTTTAGGAGGCCGCCTGCGTCAGATGGAACTCGCCCCTGAGGAGCGGCATGATTTTGAGCGCGGTCTGGAAATCATCGAGGCTCGCTCCGCATCGTTGAATCGGTTTCTTCAGGCATATCGTCAGTTGGCACAAATGCCCCCTCCGGTAATGAAGAGAGTCGCCCTCCGCCCCATCCTGGAGCGAGTAGCTTTTCTCGAAACGCGCGTTCCGGTTACGATCGCGCAAGGACCGGATGTCACATTGATGGTTGATCCAGATCAGATCGAGCAAATGCTAATCAATCTCGTTCGCAACGCTGTCGAAGCGGTGCTTGAACAGGCTGCCCTAAAGGGTGCCGAGCCTGGCAGCGGTAGTCTGGATGCATCGCCGGTGACAATCAACTGGATCAATGAAGATCAAAATGTAGTTCTGACCGTCGACGACAATGGTCCCGGACTGCTCAATCCCAGCAACGCCTTTGTTCCTTTCTATACGACTAAAGCGGAGGGAAGCGGCATAGGGTTGGCACTTTCACGACAAATCGTCGAGGCACATGAGGGTTCGATAGAGCTCTCGAACCGGAATGGTCAAGAAGGTTGCCAAGTGCGGGTAACACTCCCGCGCACTTAGCTTCCACGGATGCACCGCTAGTCCCCGGGCCTCTGCTACTCGCAACGCAGCGCAACCATCGGATCGACCCTGGAGGCGCGCCGCGCCGGTGTTACGCATGCCAATACAGAGACGACGCCCAGAAGAATCATTCCAGCCAAGAGGATGGCCGGATCGCGCGTATTTCCCTGTGCCCACTTCGCGATGACGTGGCTGAGTGCCACCGACAGGACGATACCCGCGGCGATCCCGGTGCCCACGCTTCCCAATGCCGACCTGAATACGAGTCTCAGCAAGTCCTCGCGTCGCGCGCCCAGCGCCATACGAATCCCGAATTCGTTGGTTCGTTGTGCCACTGTGTAGGACACGACGCTGTGTAACCCTACGGCAGCCAGAGCCAAGGCGAGCCAGGCAAAAATGCCGAAAAGCCAGGCCGCGACATGCTCCTGCTGCCACTCGGGTTCATAAGTGAGGCGAGTTTCGAGATCATAAGCGCCACTGACCTGATCCGGGTTAATGGCCCTCAACTGCTCGCGCACGGCATGTTGCAGCGTCAGGGGTGGAACCTCAGAGCGAACCAGAATCTCCGTGCCCTCTCCCATGCTGAATGTATAGGGCACGTAGACCGATGGTCTAGGGGCACTCCGGAGTCCATCATTGCGGGCGTCCCCGACGATGCCCACAATCTGGAACCAGGTAGCTCCGATATTTGGCGGCGACAGCACTGCGGCGGGATTGCCTTCGAGACCTCCCGATCTCAGCGAGTGCCCAATGGCATTCCCATTCGGAAAGTAGCGCTGCGCCAGCGTACGGTTGATTACGGCTACATGTGCGCCTTTGTTATTCTCGGCGTCGCTCCAAATCCGTCCTTGCAGCACGGGAATGCGCAAAGCCGCAAAGTACTCCGGGCTAATCAGGTTGACCGATCCGATCTCAGACCCACTCGAATCAAAAAGCGCCCCTGCACCAGGGGCCATGGGTTTGCCCAGGACTTCAAATCCCATAATCCATCCATTCCGCGGTGGCGTCGCATCGGTGGAAATCGCCGCTGTAATCACTCCCGGTGTCTCCGCCACTTTCTCTCGCAGCTGCTCAAAATAGGCTGCACGCGCCTGCCAAGTGCCGTAGGAGCTTGCGCGTAAAGGAATTCCTATCGCCATCACGTTGTGCGGGTCGTACCCGAGGGGTTGATGGATCAGCTGAGCGAACCCCTTCATCGAGGAGCCCGCAGCTGCGAGTAACAATAATGTCAGCGCCACCTGCGCGGTGATCAGCATGCTATGGGCCTTGCGTCCGCGGACACTGCCGGCTAACCGGCGCGCGCCAGACTGCATGACCTCCCCGATGTGCGTACGTGAAAGTTGCAGCGCTGGCCAAAGCCCGAACAGCACACCCGTTCCGAGCGCGACCGTGACGCTGAAAAACAGAACCGGGAGGTTGATACGAATCACGGCCTCGGAGGCGAACGTAGTTTGAGGCACCAGACGCAGCGTCAGTACCAGAGCGCCGTAAGAAGCTAGAATACCGAGCAACGCGCCAAACACCGCGACAAGGAGCGACTCCGTGAGCAATTGGCGAATGATTCGGAAGCGCCCCGCGCCGACTGCGGTTCTCACAGCCAATTCATGTTGCCGCGCCGTACCCCGTGCCAGCAGCAGAATCGAGACATTTCCACATCCAATCACCAGCAGCAACATCACCGCACCAAAAAGCAAGTACAGTGTCCCGCCCAAGGAGCTAACTACCCAGTCGTTCAGCCCATGCACATGGACCCTGAAGACATCCGGTAAATCAGTATGCCTGGAACTCGCGAACTGTTCCACGAGGGGCTGCAGTGTTGCTTCGGCTTTGGCGCGACTGACGCCGGGCCGCAGAAGCAGATCGACGATAGATGTGCGCCCCGGATCTCGCAACAGCTTCAGCGGGAGATAGACGTCGCCGCCATACCAAGTGAATCGCGGCGCCGCGACGCCTACGATCTCGAAGTTCCTGTGATCAAGTTGCAGAGTGCGACCCACGACATCCGGATTGGACAGGTAGTGTCTCCGCCAAAACCTGTAGGAAAGAACCACAACAGGTCGTGGCTCCTGGTCGTCCATTGCGTCGAGCGGCCAAAGTCCGCGACCCAGCAAAGCGGGCACGCCGAGATCTTGGAAATTATTCGAGATGAGGCTCACGGCGTGCACCGTCTCCGGAAGATCTTGCCCGGTCAGCATAAGACCGCTGTTGTCCGAAGCCAGAACGCTTTCGACCACTGGTGATTGCCGCAAGGTTTGAACTTCGGCGCCATTTAGATAGACGGGGTCTCCGGAACCCGCTACGCTGTCGACCGTTAGTCGTACTATTCTATCCGCGGCAGGGTAGGGATAGGGATGCATCAAGACTGCATAAATCACGCTAAACACGGCCGTGGCCGCTCCAATGCCGAGCGCCAGCGAGATTACTGCGGTCAGTGTGAATCCTGGACTATTAACTAGCTGACGTGCGGAATAGCGAAGATCTTGAAGCAAAGTGTGCACGGCTCACTCCAAGCGTTGCGAGAGATGCGGTGATGGTCCTATGGATTGCGACTTGATGCCTATTTTAAGCGGCTCTCAATCAATTTAACGATCGATCAGTATCCAGGTTGGCGCATGATCGCTGGCGTTTACCTCCCCACGTACCCATCGATCTACTCCACCGTCGACCAGCCGTTCCGACAGATTTGGCGAAAGCAGAAAGTGGTCGAGCCGCATGCCTTTGTCCTTTGGCCACCGTTCGAATTTGTAATCCCAGAATGTCCAAAGCGGCCCATTTGGGTGCAGTTTGCGCATCGCATCGGTCCAGCCTTGAGCAAGCAAACGTGCAAAGGCTTGGCGGCTTTCAGGTTGTATCAAAGCGTTGCCGTCCAAAGATCGCGTCGGATAAATGTCCTGCGCTGTGGGCACGACGTTGTAGTCGCCGGCTAGGACCACCGGGGCGCCGCTCGCCATGAGTTTGGCAGCGTGGGCAATGAGGCGCTCAAACCAAGCCAACTTGTATTTGAATTTCGGTCCAGGCTGCGGATTCCCGTTGGGAAGGTAAATGGATGCGACCAAAATTCCCTGAACGGCCGCTTCGATGTAACGGGCTTGGTGGTCCTCAAGGTTCCCCGGCATGCTCGCACAGGTCAGTACCGGCGACTGGCCTCGCGCGAGAATGGCCACGCCGTTCCAGGAACGCTCCCCTTGCCAAACTGCTTCATACCCAACGTTTCGAAGGGCCGTCACAGGAAAGGCACCCTGCTCCACCTTCAGCTCTTGGAGACTAACGACGTCCGGCTGCGCTTTCGCTAACCAAGCTAGGAGGTTGGCAAGCCGCTTATTGATGTTGTTAATATTAAAGGTCGCAAATCTCATCAAGGCTTGCTCTGCTCTTCTCTGGGTGCTTTTAAGAGAAGATGCCGAATTCGTTCAAGCATCATTGTAATTAGAAACGAAATGAAAAAGCGGAACTGGGTTGTAAACATCACACCACAAAGTCACGGTGCTAATCTAGACAAACGACTGAACCACGATCGTTTCGATATCGTCGGAGTGCGGTCGCAAGGAAAGCTGTCAATGCATTTAGTCGTCATTGCTTTGAACCCGCGAACCGAGGGAAACGCTTCTTCTTGCATGTGCGATAGCGGCCAGTTCGGTGGCGTTCAACGGCAATGACGACTTCATCCAATAAGAGAGGTCGGTTCGTGAAGAGCGCGATCCGTTTATAGGTGAAAGGTCATGGCAATCTCGCTATCAGACGATGTCATCGGTCTAGTTGACGGCCGCAACTTTGCCCACCTTGCAACCATCATGAGCGATGGCTCTCCTCACAGTGCGCCAGTGTGGATCGGTCGCGAGGACAATCATCTCATCGTCTGCACGGACGAGAGCTCCGTAAAGGCCCGCAATACAGCGCGCGACCCGCGGGTTGCCATTTCCATCGTTGATCTCGAAGATCCATACAGCGAAGCGCAATTCCGGGGTCGCGTGGTGGAACGTCGTCGGGATGCCGATTTCAAACTGTTGGATGGTATCTCGCGCAAGTATGTGGGTGAGCCATACCCTGACCACCGCGAACCCGCAGTCGCACTCGTGATTGAAATCGATAAGGCTAGATATTCCAAAGAGCCATTCGAGCATCCGGGAGCGTGATACTTGAGCAAGGCCCCAGGGATAGCGACTGCTCCTGTGCTGGTTGCGTTTTGGCCAATAACTGTGATCGCGACTGCCTACCTCCGTTCAGGTGGCCGATTACGAAAGCCGAACCGTCAAGAGTCGCCTTCGGGCTTTATTTGTTTGTGATTTTTCACACGCCGAGAATCAAACTCTAACATCCAGGTTTCTCGCGATAGCGAATGGCAAAGAAGTCCGGCATTCGTCTTCATCGCCGAAACTTCTTGGTTTTAGTCGCCGAACGCTAGGTGGGCTGATTAAAGATGCGATGACGAGAAAAGACTGTTCGCGGAATGCGGTCCATCCTCCACTCGGAAAGCAAATCTAGAACTCCCGGCGCATTCGACGCATTAAGCCGTACGTAGCATTGAGCCTTCAGATTGGGTAACTCACTCAAGTTTTACTCTCGCAGTGGCTGGGGGCGAGCGCCACTGCCTCCGCGATTTCCAATATTTCGGCTGTCCGAGACGTTGATGCATCTTCATGCTTGCTGAGATGCTGGGCAATTTCGATGTTGGACCCTCCTGCCTCCGGCACAAAGAAGGACCTCCTAAGCGATATTAAAGATAGACTCTGTTCAATCGCGAATTTTGTATGCGGCCCCGGGAAGCTGACATTTAGCCCTGCTTCGTCGGGAAATTCTTCAGTAGCTTCTCTGTGGCTTTATCCAGATCCTTCTGCCGTTTATCTTCTTTGGCACCCGGATCCAATGTCTTGGTGGCTCTGCCTTGCCAGACAAGTTTTTTCGCCGCCGGATCATACATATCCACGACCAGGGTGCCGGTATTGATAGTGGACTCGGTTGCAGTTCCCATACCGCCTCCCCACCGCAGGCCGCCAGTGCCGTATGCGTTCCATTCCTTAGACTGAGATACCGAGGTCTGGTAGCCGATATGAAGATCGGCGTTGTCGCCGTCGGTTTTGGTCAGGCCCTTGCTCGCCAATTGCTTGTCGACAGATGCCTTGATCTGCGCATCTAGAATCTGGTTCGGATATTCAGCTCCCTCGATCGTGACCCATTTATAGGTGTGATATTTTCCAAAATCTGTTCCAGGCATGGAGTTCGTCGTAACATCTTGTGCGAGTGCCAAACTGCACGCCAACACGGCGAAGAACGTCCCAAGACCGGCTTTCTTCAAGCTACTCTGCATCGATTGCCTCATTGCTTTTCTCCTCCGAGAAAGTTCGAGTTCTTTGTTCCTTCGCAACTGCGAACTGGCCTATTTAGTCACTATTTATGCACGTTTGATTCGACAATGTCTGCTTAGTCCTCGGCCATAGTTGCTTCCGCAGCGGCCTTCTTGTCCTTTGCGGAATCTTGAGGAGCATCTTTGTGCGGAGGCCAACTGTTGTTAACAGCGGGACCAACAAGTAGGGCAAAAATGATCGTTCGTTACAGGTGTGGCGTTGTTCTTTCCTTCAACTGAAACTGATCTCTTGTTTCTCTCGATTGAGCCTCAATTGCCGGGCAGATTGATTGCGCGCGCCGCGACCATAATGATCGTCGCAAGCGAGATCGCGCTTTTGGTGTGCAGTCGCCCAGGAAATCCCCGCAGTCGTTCATATCCCTGAGGTTCCGGCGACGATCATTGGTTAACATCACGGTTTTTCACCAGTTGTCGCAGGCGCTTTGGCGAGCTTCTCGAGTTCTGATTTCTGTTCACTCCGCATGAGCTGAGTTTCTCCCACTGATCAGACGTAAGTACCGGTTTCATACGTTCATCGTAATTGTGAAGAACTGCGTTGAGCTTCTTGAGCTTGTCCTTTTTCGAAAGAACCGGATTGAGTTGAATCTCCTCCAGATATCCGACTTCTTGTTCAGCAATCGGCTTTAGTTTCGCTTGCTGATCGGGGTTAAGCTGAAGCTTCTGCGTCAGATTCTCCATTTTGGCAGTGAAGTAAGAGCGTCCTCCGGCGGGCAACACAGTGCTATGCGCATCTTGAGCGCGACCCTCTGCCAGAGGCGCCGCCAGGAGCAGAGCCGAGAAGATTAGGGCACATTCGATTTGCCTCATAAGCCCTTTCTCCATGACCGAGGGTTTCGCGGTTCTTTCATAGCGACTCGACCATCGAGTCAAGCTTTCCAGAGACTGCCCCATCACTGTCGGGCGAGAGTAGCCCGTCCCCTCCAGTTGGGCAACTGGCACAAGGGACAGTCATGGGCTGTCACATTGACCAGAGAGAGGACGCCGTCGCTGACAGAAATCCACCTGCCTAATCGGGTTTACCGTGTTATTGAAATTGCTTCGTATATCAAAACCGGCAACGTGGGAAGGAACGGCGTGCGCTTGGTGGGGCGGTTTATCGCAAGGCATTCGAAAACTGTCATCGCACCCGTTCTTGCTACTCGACATTCGCGTCGGCTTTTTGATGGTTGTCGGCAGTCTGTCACTATAGTAAGTAGGCCAGTTGGCGTAATTCGATGCAACGTATCGGCGACGCAGAAACGGAGAGGTCCACAGAGGATACGCTCACTTTTCTTTGCTTTTAGTCGAGAACATTCGCGATTACTCGGTGTCTCACGGGCAAGTATTCCAGGAGGATTATTAAGAATGATGGCTGACGAGGCGTTGGGTCGTCCTTTCGGTCGCCAGCGCGCAAACGCAAGGTGCGTCCCGCGACTGTCGGCATAGCGGTGAAACCTTCCCAAGTTCAGAAATTAGCTGGAACCGCTCCACCTGCCAGTGCTTCAAAAGCCAAAGGCGTGGGTAAGTCAGTCCCTAATATGCCAACAATATGCCAACGGTCAACAGCGCGAATGACGGTGGCAGCTTTTGGCTCGAGAAAACCTCTCAGCCTCGACGAAGTTGGGATTGTCAAATATTAGGAGCATGCGAACTCCAGCTACTCTGCAGGAGAAGCCGAAGTCCGCGCTAACTGTTGTTAACAGACACGAGACCAGCTCCGTCCGCTGTGCCGCTACGGAGCGGGCTCCAGAGGTAGTTGCGAGGTTTTCGACACCAAGACAAGTCCACTAATTCTTGACAGGTGGAGGAAACTTCTTGAACATCTTCTCGACTTCGCCGCTCATTTTCTTTTCATCCTTGTCCGGATTATCACTAAGAGTGTCGCTGGCGCTGCCGAGCCAAAGCAACTTCTTGGTCTTGGCGTCTCCAATGTCGACACTCAACTGGCCAGTTGGAATCTTGTCCGCGGTAGTTGTTGACAGGCCGCCGGAAGGCGCCTCGCCCGGCTCACTGCGCAGTCCGTCCCAGCGCCAACCCCACCCTCCAGTATTCAGGGTGTTCAACTCAGTCTCAGATCCCTCTGCTGCGTGGTAGATGACGATCAAATCTGGGTTGCTGGCAACGTCCACTTTTTGAAGTCCCTTTGCGGCAAGCTGCCCATCTACCGCGTCCATAATTCTTTGATCCCAGAGTTGATTCTTCGCTGGCGTGCCTTTCCCCCAGGCGTATGTCTTGTAGTTGGCAAAATTGGCGGTTTTGTCCCAGTCAGCGTTTACTCCAGCCCAGGCGACCACGGCGACCAGCACAAACAAAGACAATCCCAAGGAAAATCGTGTCGGTTTCATTGCTGTGCCTCCAATCACCTTTCACATCTATCAATAGGAATCGAAGACCGAGTCGTCGAGAACTGTCAATACCGACAGCACGGAGTTTGGAGATGCCGCTACTTTAGGCGTACTCGGCTTTGGCTTGCTTGACGGGATAGGGATTTGGTGATCGTCATCTTTTCCAAGAGTCAACTTCCGTACGATCCAGATGCAATCAGCGTAACGCTGCCAACAAGCTCTTTAAAACCACGGTGAGGGGAATCACGGCGAGAATCAGGGGCAACATCGGAACCGCTACGGAAACCGCCAGCGCGATCAGAGCTTTCCTGTCTGCGGGAAAAGGCCTCAGCTGTTCGACTCTTTCATAATCCTGCCCGAAATCACAGAGGGTGCTAATTTCGGGAGCAGAGAGGAATTCGGCGTCATGCCCGGCACCATGATGAATCCATTTCTGGTGAAAGTCCCTGCTTTGAATCTGGCCGAGCACACCGTATTCCAGAATTCCTTGGCGGCGCAATGCAACCAGCCGGGGTACAAAGAATGCAAGGGGTGCAAGCGCGATTATCGCGATGATGATTAGCAGAACAATTGCAGGGAGTTTAAAGCTCATCAGGTTCGCGCCATCGTGTAGCACCTCATGGCGCCAGGTTGCTGCTATGACACACGTGGCGGCGAAAACGACGGGCGCGAAAGCGAGCGGGGTCAGGCCGAGAAATCCGAGTCCCCCGTTCCTGTCCGGATGAGTGGGGATAAGCTTTAAGTTCAACCTTGCTAATTTGAACGTAAAGAGCGTCCAGAGCAGCCATTTCCAGACTCCGAGACCCAAGAGGAACTGGAACATGGTTGTACTCACTAGAACGGCATACCACCCTGCCGGGGTCAATTGGAGATTTGGCCGGACTCCGTGGGCAAGCCATGGCGTAGCGTCCACCAAGCTCTTGTACGAGGTAACGGTGTGAACAATTAACAGGAGTACGATCGCCAGCTCTGGGAGCATAGAGTCGCGGAGACGTCGCAGCGTGCCGATAATGCCCTCCATGCGCTCCAAGTCTGCCGTCCCTAGGAAGCCCGCTTCGGTGATGTGCCCTACCACCATGCGGAAGCGCGATTCGATGAGAAGCTGACCGAATAACAGAACGGGGACGGCAATCAGTATCCGGGAATGAATACGATAGTCCTGCAGCAGCGACACGAGCCCACCACCATTGAAGAGGACAGTGATCAGGATCAGTGGTAACCAGCCGAGGGCGATCGCAAAAGTAATCCGTCGACCGAGGTTCCATTGATTCGGAAGGATGAGTCTAGTCGCCTGCTGGGCGCGATAGAACGGGCCTCCGCGAATTAGAGAGGGTTCGCCGCTAGCAGACTGACTGTCGGTGTCGCTGTCCATGGTGGTCGAATTCGAGCCGTCCTTGATTATCAAAAAAAAAAGCGCCGTGCTTCCGTTTCTTTCTAAACTACTTTTGGTTGCGCTGATGCGTCGAACACCACCTGATCCTGCCACCAGAGCCGTTCAAAGAAGCTACGCGCGATGTCGAGGTTGGTTGTTCGCTGCAAGGCTGACATCGTTTTGTCCAGAATGTCTCGGATACGACGTTCCCCGTCAACGGCATCGAACAGCCGCTTTTCCGTTGGACCGATTGGCTGGATTAGATCTGTATAAGTGTGGCTCCGATTGATTAGAACAGCCACGGCCCCAGAGGGCAGTTGATCTTGAGCACAGACGGTGTCTGGCATTCGAATGGGCACATAGTCAAGCCACGCATCACCAGCAAAACTGATCGGTTGCGGCCTGCTGGCACTATCGTTTCGGTACACAATCACGCTATGGCGTACCATCGTGCCCCGAAATAGTTCGACGGCGGCGTACTGCTCTGACAGAGGAAGCCGTGCCATCCGGCTAGCCTGCGGGATGTTTGGGAAGACACCGCAGCGAAGTGTGTAAGGCGCTTGTCGTAGCCAGCGGCCAAATGTAAGTCCTCCCCTCTCGATAAACTCGAACAATTCCGGAACCGAATAGGCGCGGTCCTGCGGGTGAAGTAGAGCATCGGCAAGGGTCGCCTCGTCGAGAAGTTCTGGGGACTGGATCAGCAGATTTTCCAACGGATGTTTGGGAGGTAAGGCACTCAGCGCTCCGATTAGATCCCTAATTTCCGCATCGGTGGCCTGGATACCGATCCGCTTGCAGAACTCTTGCAGCATGTAGATGCCGGAGCGTCCGTAAGGCGCGTACACCATAAGATGCATCGCTCCGTCTGGTTTAAGCACTCTTCGCAGCGCACTGAGGCCCGCATCAGGATCGGCGAGGTGATGGAGAACCCCGGTGCACACGATCTGATCGAAACTCAATCCCAGATCGTTGACCCGCTCGATGCCAAGCTGATGAATCTGGAGATTTTTCAGGTTGTATTTTCGCTTGAGCTTTTCCGTATGGCGCACGCTCGTGGAACTATGGTCGATGCCGGTAACCTGAGCCGAAGGCCAACGCAACGCATGCTTCGCAGCCTGGGATGTTCCGCAACCTGCAATGAGGATGGATTGGTCTTCTCTATAAGGGCGGGTTGGCCAAAATAGGTGATAGTCCACACGGCGTCGTTGGCGATCCTGCCAACGACGTTGATATTTGTCGAGATTGTCTATCGGCCGGGGATAGGGATAACGGTCGTAGAAGTCCCGCACCTCCTCTGCTACATCAAGCAATGCCAAATCACATTCTCTTAGGCGACTCATTGAAGATTAGTTCCGAATAAACGTCTCCGAGTGTTATTGCGTAAACAAGATAAAGGGGAGATCTTTCGATCTCCCATCGATCGACCTTTAACTCGCTTTGCCAACCAAAACACCATGCTCCGCCGTACTCGACTCCGCTGGCTTGCTAGGCGTCGTTTGTGTAGCATGATGCAATTGCGCTAACACCTCGTCGAGGTTGAACGAGGCTGCCTTCTGACGCGGCGGATACTTCACGAAGTTCTCGAGCTGGGCCGCTACCAGCGCTTGACATTCATACATCAGAGGGATGTGATCGAAAAACCAATTGTAGAACTGATTAGAGTTGTGTTGGGCGCGCTCGAAGGGATCGCGACGCAGGCTAAATATCAACGGCACCCGCAGCTTCACCAGGGGCTCTCCCCAAACCGCAGTTGAAGTGGCACGCTGCTCTTCAAAAACCAACTTCCAGTCACCTGTCCTGACTGCCATGACGCCGCCATCATCGCTGACGTAAAAGAAGGATTTTCTTGGACTCTCCTTCACTTCGCCAGTCAGATAGGGCAGCATGTTGACCCCGTCTATGTGCACCTTAAAGGTTTTGTCTCCCACCTTGTAGCCGCTTAAGAGTTTCTTGCTAACGTCCGGGTCGCCTGCCGCTGCCAGCAACGTTGGCAGCATGTCCTGATGAGAGACGATACCGTTCAAGACCGAACCGGCCTTGATCTTGCCGGGCCAGCGGATGAACGCGGGCACGCGCCACGCGCCTTCCCAGTTTGTATCTTTCTGGCTACGGAACGGCGTGTTTGCGGCATCGGGCCATGTGTCGTTCTCGGGGCCGTTGTCGGTGGAATACATGACGATGGTGTTGTCAGCGACGCCTAATTCATCGAGCTTGTCGAGCATCTGCCCAATTTGCTCGTCATGGGTAACCATCCGATCGCTGTACTCGTCCTGCCCGCTCTTCCCGCGGTTCTTCTCGGCAACGTGGGTGCGAAAGTGCATAGCTGTCGAGTTGTACCAGAGGAAGAAGGGCTTGTTCGCTTTGACTTGCTTCTCCATCCATCCGGTTGCCGCCGAAGTGATCTCCTCATCGACGGTTTCCATGCGCTTCTTGGTCAGAGGGCCAGTGTCCTTGATTCTCTGTTTGCCCACCCGCCCCCAACGCGGCTGGACAGTCGTATCGTCCTTATCGGTTGCCACGCAGTGGAGCACGCCTCGGGGTCCGAAGTTCTTTCTGAATTCCGGGTCCTTCGGATAGTCGGGCAGTTCAGGTTCTTCCTCCGCGTTCAGGTGATAGAGGTTGCCAAAAAACTCGTCGAATCCGTGTGCGGTCGGCAAGTATTCATTGCGATCACCAAGATGGTTCTTGCCAAACTGACCGGTGGCGTAGCCAAGCGGCTTGAGCAGTTCGGCGATGGTCGGATCTTCCGCCTGAAGGCCGACAGTAGCCCCTGGCAGTCCAACTTTCGTGAGGCCGGTGCGGAGTGGGTTCTGGCCACAGATGAAAGCTGCACGTCCGGCAGTGCAGCTTTGTTGGCCGTAGAAGTCGGTGAATGCAACACCTTCGTTGGCGACGCGATCGATATTCGGCGTTCGGTAGCCCATCATGCCTCGGCTGAAGTAACTGACATTCCACGTACCGATGTCGTCACCCCACAGGATCAAAATGTTGGGTTGCTTTTTGGCCATAGTTGTTCTTTCCTCCTGTTGATTGAATTTGCGTTACCGTTGCCTGACTTGCTTCGGAGCTTGAAAGCAATCCCCAACACCCAATGAACACCGGGTTGCTCGACGCAAAAGCGGGGCTAGCGCAGCAAAACTGGCCGGCGGCAAGGCCGAGGCAGCTGATGTGTCACCTTATTTCGGGTTGGCGGACAGTTTTATCACCGCCGCAGCTGCGGCAAGCTTCGCCTCCTCTTTGTCATCGGTCAGCCCGTAAGCTGCATCTGGCAAGAGGGCAGCGTCGCCACGCCTCGCCAGCGCATCAAAAGCGGCCGCCCGCACCAACCAGTGCTTATCTTTGGTTGCGGCAGCCAATGCCTTCGCGGTGCGCGGGTCAGGGTCATTCGCCAAAATCCTGATCGCCGTTGCTTTTGCTATCGGCTCTTTGGACTGATTCTCATGAATGACCTGATACGCCTGCAAGCCGACACCCCCAAATGGTACGAATCCCATTCCCTGCTCGAATGCCATGGCTTCCATCTGCTTGGGATTTCGCATCAGTTGGTTCAGTTCTTTCTCTTGGCCTCCAATCAGGCTCTCGCCGGACTTGCGTTCCCCAGTAAGCAACGCGTAGTAGACCAAGTATCCCTGTTCGTCCCCAAGCTGGATAAGGGATTTGGCAGAGGCCATCACTACCCCACCTTCGGGGTCGCTCTTTGCTAGCGCAGTCAATTCTGCGATTGCACTCTTGGATTTCATGCTGCCAAGTGACAGAGCTGCCGCAATCCGCACATCCGGTTCCTGATCGTGCAGGCCCTTTGTTGCCATGCCTCCAGCCTTCGCATCGTCGGGTAACAATTGCAGCACTCTCATCGTGATCACTCGCTGATCGGTGCTCTTGTTGTCGGCGCCAGCTTGCAAAATGCTCCAAGCCTGGTCGAGTGGTGGCTGGGCACACAGGGAACTCGTGGCCAGAGACCAAAACGCTCCGATGAAGGCGGCCGATGTCAGCGCCCGATATGTCCATCTAGGACCGTTCAATATGGATTTAGGAGTTACCATCGCGAGCTTCCTTCTGTCTTGTCAGAGAAGCGGACCTTACGATTGTGATGACCTTGCTCGCGTGAAAGCAGATGGTCAACTGTTAGTTAGGACAGTGGCCAACTACAAATTGCCAAATCGTTCTGACTGCTAGAGCCAACGCGTTTTTCGCGATGGCGGGTACCGCGATCAATCCGAGAGTCAAAGCAAAGAGAATTACGGAACGCCGCGTTGTGAGATGCGCCACCGGTTATTTTGCATAGTCGGCCGCTAGCAGTCTTGACAGTGGCCCGTGTGGCCGTCCGAGTGGATCATCCCTCACCGATGGCGCACATGGGAACCAACGTCATCATCGCTCGGTTGTCGCATATGAGCGATGACCAACTACTCGTCGAGTTGCGAAATGGAGACAGTAACGCCTTAGCAGCTTTGTTCGACCGCTTCCATCACCTGGTTTACAGCATCGCGCTAAAAATTGTCCGCGACCCTGCGGAAGCGGAGGATGTGAGCCAGAATGTATTCTTTGAAATCTTCCGGTCAGCGGCACAATTCGATCCTACAAAGGGCACTTGCAAAGTGTGGCTGCTGCAATACGCCTATCATCGCGCCATCAACCGGAGGCAACAGCTGAATGCTAAGCATTTTTACAATTTGGCCAGCATCGAGGATGCTGAGCGTGCTACGTCGATAAAGCAGCTGAACTTCGGCCGGCTAACACTCCGGAGTAAAAAAAAGTAGAAGAGGGACCCATCAGTCCGCGTTCAGACATTGGGCCTGCCTGGCGCATTTGCCCGACAAAGCTCGCACTGTCAGATTAGCTAGTAGTACCCAGGTTCCCTAAAGCCAAGCATAGAATGCGGCCTGCTGAAATTTTTATCCCCGGGACCAAAAGATGAAAACCCGCACACGCATACTCTTGGCCGCTGCGCTCGGTGTGTGGCTGACCATGCCCAACACTAACCGCATTCACGATCCGGTTCGCTCACCTGAACGCAATCTCTTCGACTTCATGCCAGCATCTGGCAGTTTTGACAGTTTGTGTCGCGCCACCCACAATTAAGAATTTACTTCCGCGGCTTTCATTCGCAGACGATGTGTAGGGGGATCAATATGGCAGGAATCTTGATTTACGTTTCGAGGATCGCAAGCATTGCGGCCCTTCTCGCACTCACAGGATTGCCTATCCAGGCACAAGCACAATCGGACGCGGCGGGATCAGCGGCGGACAAGCAGCAGAAAGTCGCGGCGATCAAAGAGTCGCTGGCCAAAAATCAGGTTGCGCTTAAGCAGTACACATGGACGGAAACCACAAAGATCAGTCTGAAAGGTGAAGTGAAGAAACAAGAACAGAAACAATGCCAGTACGGGCCGGACGGGAAAGTGCAGAAAACGCCGATCGCAGGTGACGCGGCGTCCCAATCAAACGAACAAGACAGTTCTGGCGGAGGTAGACGAAAAAAGGGTGGGGCCTTAAAGAAAGAGATTGTGGAGAAGAAGGTCGGCGAATTGAAGGACTACATGCAGAAAGTGGGAGCGCTCGTACACGACTATGTTCCGCCGGACCCACAGAAGATCCAGGCGGCACAGGCTGCGGGCAATGTTTCGATTCAGCCACCATCATCGGATGGTACTGCCACTGTAACGATCAAGGATTACGAAAAAAAGGGAGACTCGATAGCGTTGGGCCTTGACCCAAAGACAAAGGCGATCAGCAGCTACACCGTCCATTCGTATGTGGAGGATCCGAAGGATGATCCCGTATCACTTGCGGTGACCTTCGCTAGCCTGCCAGACGGGGCACACTATCCGCAGCAAACCGTACTCGATGTGCCGGGCAAGAATATCCAGGTGAACACAACCAACTCCGCATACAAGAAAGTAGGACAGTAGCTGGTTACGACGGCAAAGTGACGAATATGGTTGGCCAATCTGAGGTCGCTTGCGGGGCTAACAACAAGTCGCGCTGCTAAAACAGAATCATAACCTGGCGGCTGTTTGCCAATAAGATCGACCGCGAAAATGGATGCGATTACAGCCGAGCACATCTCGGAGTTCGTTGCATCCTTACAATCCAAGCAATGGAAAGTTTCCAGTATCAATTCCGCCCTGCGTGCGATACGTCGCGTATTCCGTCTCGCCCCCAAATGGGGATTGCCGGATACAGATTAATCAAGATGAGCGAGCGCTACGTACACTCTAGCGGCGAGGCGGCGCTGAATGCGATGAGCAGACTTTCACTCCCCGTTTCAGAATGAGTCGCTACATTTCCCGCTACAGCGCCTGTGCGATGGCCTGTAAAGTGGTGAGCGCGGAAGGAATCGAACCTTCAACCTACTGATTAAGAGTACTTGTGGAACAAGGAATCAACAGTTTAGCGCAATTTGTATGCTTTCATTTTCGCATGTGAAAATGCGGCGTTTAGCACTTCACGCTAACTTGGATCTCAGCGCATCCAAACAGCCACTGGGCACAATTTTTGGCACAGCGTTCTTGCAAGACTGATGCTGCTAAGCCGTAGGCAAGAGGTATTTCTCGTTTCCCAAAAAGTTCCATCTTGTGTCTATGGCAGGCTGAGAGCTGTATACCCGAGGGCTGTACGTCCTTGTGGCTTACGCGGCCGAAATCGTAATACCACTTTGACGCTAATGCCTGCCAGTTCGCCAATACACAGCGCCGTTCGAGGTCCAGCAGAAACTCACCGTGCCAGGCGCGATTGAGCCATAGGTGTTTGCCGCAGTCGCAACCAACATGCTGCCAGTGGAACCCGCGGGCGCAACTCAATTAAACACCGCGGCCTGAGTCGCCTGCCCAGTTTCCACCCTTAGCTACAGGGACAGGCGCAGTAAGATGAGGTTTGAGACTGACAGAACCTTCGGCAGTTGCTGTACCGCCAAAATCATCAGCGATTTGCAATAGTCCCGGCGCACTTGCAGTCGCCCATGGCACGCAAGACGATATGTTCGTTCACGCCTGTTAGGTTCTCCGAGGGTCGGGTTTTGGCTCACCCGCCCGATTAGGGCAGGGCACCAATGTCGGCAGTAGTTGGAGAAATGGCGATCTTTCGCCAACTACATCCCGATTGTCCTGCGCTAGTCTGCGGCTTTGAACCGAATATGAAGGTCACCTTCTACTTCGACGAGTTGGCCTTTGTATGGATAAGACACGAAGACCCAACTCCGGTGATTTTCCGCCAAGGTTCGGACGACCGGAATGGACCAATGTTAGATAGTCGCGGCTGTGGCGAGCATCGGGTGCAGCCGGAGTTGAGATTCAAATGGCTGTAAGTTTTGCCAGTGCAACATCGCTCGCAGTTCCTCTAGTTTGGTTCGGCCAAGAGACTCGGAGAACTCATATTGATGAAAAATGTCGTTGCAGTGTTGTGCTTGTCGTTCGTTGCGGCAGCTTCGATTGGTCTTACCTATGCCCAAGAGACCCCGGCCGCGCCCAAAGTGTCCGCCGATAAGGTGGCTGACGACAGCATCCAACTCATGCGCCAAGACGTTCGCTCCCAAAGAAAGAAGATTGTTGCGGCTAATCTCCCACTGACGGAAGCCGAAGCCGTCAAGTTCTGGCCAGTCTACGACCGCTACGTAGTCGAGCACTCGAGGATCTACGACACCCGCTATGCGCTGATTAAGGAATACGCGCAAAACTACAACACACTGACCGACGAGCAAGCCCGCAGTTTCATGAAGCGTTGGATTACAAGCGAGGAAGAGATGGCGGAACTTCGCCTGAAGTGGATGTCTGAATTCGAGAAGGTAATCTCCGCAAAGAAAACCGCAATGTTTTATCAAATCGACCGGCGTCTAGGCTACATGGTCGAACTGCAATTGTCATCCCAGATTCCTTTGGTCAAGCCATAGTAGGGCTGCCTATCGCAACGAAGCAATGGCAGCGAAACACCATCCACACCAGCACTGACAACGATCGGTGGCCACACGGAAATGAGCGTCCGGGGAAAGTAGTTGGTGAAATGGCGATTTTTCAACAGTTCAGGAAGTATAATGTGCGCCGATAGAGGAGCACCGTGTTCCCGATGTGGGTGCGGTATATCTCGACAATTGCTGTGTTGGCCGCTGTACCCGCACTGTTTGCGCAAGACGTCGGCGCTGGTTACCAAGCGCGTGTCGAATTGCGCGACGTCTCCCGTCCCGGGAGTCCACTGCACGTTACTGGGTATGTAAGGCTTAGCGCAGACGACCCCTCAAACATAACGCACTACGCTCATCACTTAGAGGCTTCCGCTACAAATGTTGGATTGAAACCCATTCTTTATTTATCTATCCGCTTTCAAACGATGGGGGGAAGTGTTCCTGGTCTCGATTTCAGCCACCGAAGCGATTATTTCTTCGGGGATGGTGTTCTGACTACAGGTGTCTCAGAAAGCATCAACGCGTCCTTGCCAACTTTCGGGCCGTCAATCGTGAATGGGGTTGCGCAAACTCTTAGAGTTAGCGCTGCTGATTCACCGCTCGGGGCAACTGCACGAGTCGAATTTGTGTACTTTCAGGATGGTTCCACTTGGGGCGACCGGGAATCTAAAAAAGAGTTTTTCAAAGTTCGCAAAGAAGAAATTCGTCAGCTCGAACGTCTGGAGAATGTTTATAAGGAGCAGGGAGAGCAGGCCTTCACAGATGCGCTTTTAGGGTTTCCCCTTTTCCTGCCCGCCATCGAACATGTCAACGCCGCCTGCCGAGACAAGGGCAACGACGCAAACTGTTCGCTGGAGATGATTCGGCGAATGAAAGCTGCAGCCGCGCATGCAGTGAGCAAACCATAGCTGGCGTTAACAGGCGTTATCACTCATTGACCTGCCTAGACCCCCCTAGCGCCCCTCAATGATTGAAATTGCGACATTGCTCCACCACAACAGCCTCCAGTGTTAACACCTTCAGGTGATCCTGAACGGAGCAGGCCCATCCCATACTTATCTGCCCCTAAGGTGGCATTCTTGATCAGGAAAAATGGGGCCAGCCCAGATTCCCATCTGTGAGAAACTTTTGAGCGCCCATGAATAAGACGCAGCGCTTCACACTCGCGGCCACAGGCCTCGGCCTCTTCATGATCTATCTGGACGCGTTGATCGTGAACGTTGCGTTGCCCGCCATCCAGTTGGACTTCAAGGTGGGCGAGGCGGGACTGCAGTGGGTGGTCACGGCCTACAGCCTCGGGATGGCGATTGCGATCATGTCGGCCGGGGCGGCAGCGGACATCTACGGGCGCCGCAAGCTCTACCTCGCCGGCGTCGCTATTTTCACGGCGGCCTCCGGGGGGTGCGGCCTGGCACCCTCGCTCGATGTTCTCAACTTCGCGCGCGCGGTCCAGGGGGTAGGGGCAGCGATGGTCAACGTAACCTCGCTAGCGCTGGTGAGCGCGGCGTTTCCCGATCCGAAGGTGAAGGCCTGGGCGATCGGTATCTGGACCGCGATCGCAAGCACGGCCATCGGGATCGGGCCGACGCTCGGCGGCTTCATGGTGCAGCAGACTGGCTGGCCCTCGATCTTTATGGTTAACGTTCCCGTCGGGATCGTCATCTTGGCCCTGACGTGGGGATTCGTGGTGGAGTCGCGGGACGAGCGCCCGCGCAGGTTCGACATCCCCGGGCAGCTTCTGTTCATGATGGCGGTCGGGGCTTTCGCGTTTGCCGTGATCGAAGGTCCCCAAGCCGGCTGGCTATCGGGTGAGATCCTCACGCTCTTCGTGGTCGCGGGGGCGGCGCTGGCGGCATTTATTTTCTGCGAGCGCAGGAGCGTGGACCCGATGATGGACCTGATGCTGTTCGGCGACCGGACGTATTCCCTCGCGATTATCACGATCTTCGCCGTGTTGTTCGCCACATACGGGATGTTGCTCGTGGTCACCCAGTACCTGCAGAACGTTCGCGGTTTCTCTCCCACCGATGCCGGGTTGCTGCTGTTGCCGTACAGCGCGAGCATGATGATCGTGTCGCTGACAGCGGGGAAACTCGTGGGTGTGATCGGCTCGCGGCGGCTGATTCTCCTCGGCCTCGCGTCGCAGATCGTCGGATGCGGTGTCCTGATCGCGGGACTGCGGGCGGGCACCATGATCGTCGGCGCCGGCCTCTTGTTCGTAGGAGTGGGAGTCGGATTGTGCCTGACGCCGATTACTTCGCTCGCGATGACGGCAGTGCCAGCCGCGCGCGCGGGAATGGCATCGGGCATCATGAGCGTACAGCGCGCGCTTGGTTCCACCGTCGGGTTCGCCGTGCTCGGATCGATCCTCGCTGGAGTACTGACGACGACTCTCAATGACCACCTCGCCGGCGCCCTCCCGGATGCAACCGAGCGCAAGGCAGTCGCCGCGACAATCATCCGGAACGCGAACCCGCGTGCTTACGCTGCCGAGATCGGACCCGGTCGGCCGATCCAACATGTCGATGCCGCGATACAGAAGGCGATGCTAGCGGCTGCCGACAGCGACTTCATCGAGGGCATCCGCTTCAGCCTTGCGACGGCCATGGTGTTACTCACCCTCGTCCTCGCGGCCGACTTCGCCAGGTTTCCCCGCGGCAAAGGCGCCATCGCGGACGCCGAGCAGCTGGCCCGCAACAAGACGCCGCGGAAGTGAGTTGGTCAATTGTCCCAATCAGGCGATTTCATCAACAACCCGCGCTTTGAAATGCGGTTGCAGAAGACTCAAGGCTGTTGTGACCGCCACACCCATCAGGACAGCCGATAGGATACGGCTCCAATGTGCTTTCAATGCATGGCTCAGAATTATGCGCAAACGGTCAACTGGCGTTAACAGGCGTTCTCACCAGTTTGCGCCGTTTGTTCGCCAAAATCCGGCTTAATGAGTGAAATGGCGATTTTTCACCAGCTATGCAGATGAGACCGATTACTCGCGCTTAAGAACCTCCTATTGTTCAACATAATCCGTCTGAAATTTGCCATTACCTTCGAGCTGAATGATCACGGCACCGTCCTTCGCCGCAACAAAATGAGGCACGCCCGCCGGGATTACGATGAAAGTGCCAGCCGGGTACCCTTTCAGCTTTGTCGTGTCGAATCTCGTTCCCTCGCCCAGATACCAAGTTCCTTCTATGACGGTGACTGGTTCGTCTTGCGGATGCGTATGCGCGCGGACATGTTTGCCGGCAGGAATCTTGGCACGATCAATCCAAGCACCGCCTTGGCTTGAGTCGCCGAGCAGGTGCGCCCGCTGGCGGCCGTCGGTGTAGTACGACGGCGTGAACCATCGAACTTGTAGAGGGGTGACCGCGATTATCTCTTTCTTGTTCGTTTCTGCCACCATCAGCGTGATGGCTGCAAGGAGCAAAACTGCAAGCATTAGCCTTTTCATCACTTCTCCGATCAGCAATGTTGCGCTTAGGGTTGACGAGGCCCATTTTTGAACGGAACAACTACTCGGAAACGAGCGTCCGGGCGGAGTAGTTGGTGTAATAGCGATATTTCAACAGCGATCTGTGCCGGCTGGCTTGAATCAGGTTTGGCCACAAAGCTATTCGTACCGCAAAGCCTCAATGGGGTCCAGGCGCGAGGCGCGGACCGCGGGCACCATGCCGCTGATTAGCCCCACGGCACCGAGGATGAGCGTGGCCACGACCAAAGTACTCGGAGCAATCATCAGGCTGACGTCACCGCCTTCCGCGTTCTTCGCCATCGCGCTGTAGAGAGTGAGCCTTCCGACGGAAAGCGACACTCCATAAGCCAAAATGATACCGAGCGCGCCGCCCATGAAAGTGATGGTGAGCGATTCCGCCAAAAACTGAAAGAGGATATGGCTCCTCCGCGCGCCCAGCGCCTTTTCCACTCCAATTTCACGCGTTCGCTGCGTTACCGAGACCAGCATGATGTTCATGAGGCCGACCCCGCCGATGCCCAATGTAAGCGTACCGATGAAACCCAACAGAATCGTTAGGCCAAGCGTAATGAGTTCGAACTGATGGACCTGTTCCATGAGGTTAAACACGAAAATGGCGCGGCGGTCATTCGGGTTGAACTTGTGATCGATGGCCATCACCCTGCGCACGGTCTGTTCCAAGCCTTCGTACGCAGTGGTCTCATAGTTGAACCAGATGGAGTCGAGGTAGCGCGTATCCTTAAGGTCGCTCATGGTGCTGAAGGGGACGTATATCAAGCGGTTGGTATTGTCATCGCCAGCCTGCATTTTAGGGCTTACAACTCCGATGACTTCAACGCTAAGGCCATCGATGCGGATTCGTTCGCCCAGCGCGTTACGCCCGGAGAAGAGCTTTTCCTTGGCCTCGGAGCCTATCACTGCGACGCGGGCGTGCTGCATCTCGTCTTCTGGGTTGTAGAAGCGGCCCTCCGCCAGTTTGAGTGCGCGGATGGAAATGACGTTAGGGTAGTTGCCGGTAACGTTGAAGTTGAACGTCCGAGTCTCGTACTGGATGTTTGCCTGCTTGGATGCTTCGGGGGTGATCCGAGCGATTTGAGGAATATTGGTGGTGAGCACGTCCACGTCGTAAAGGGTAAAGCGTATGGGCGCACCGGCCTTCTGGCCGCCAGCCTGCATGGAGGTACGGCCCGGAACCATTATCATCAACTTGGTGCCGAAGTTGGCGAAGATGTTGGCGCATGCCCTACCGAAGCCGTTGCCGTAAGCAAGCAGCAAGACGACTGTGGCTATGCCCCAAGCCATGCCGAGCATGGTGAGAGCGGTGCGCCGACGGTTGTACTGCATAGCGCCATAGGCCTCTCGGAGCAAATCCCGGAGCATCGCCTTAGTCCTAAGTTTTATTCCTGTCGCAGTGCTTCCACAGGTTGCAGCATGGCGGCCTTGCGCGCTGGATATAGTCCGGCGGCGACCCCCGCCAGCGTCAAGCTGCCAATCGCGAGAATGGCGGACGCGGGCACCAGTTTGGGAGGATCAAATCCCCCCGGTCCTTGTTGCGTGCCAAGCAGCGCCATTAGAGCGCCAGCCAGTCCCATACCGATCAGTCCGCTAAATAATGTAAGAAGAATGCCTTCCAAAAAAAACTGGACCAGAATATTTCGATTGGTAGCGCCCAGGGCTTTGAGTAGTCCGATCTCGCGGGTGCGCTCACTGACAGCCACCAGCATGATGTTGATGACACCAATGGCGCCCAGGGTCAGGGTCACCAGTCCTACGGTGCCCAGGAACATGTTCATCGCATCGAAAATCTTGCCTATCATCTGGGCCTGCTCAATGGTATCCAGATTCTCAAACGCGTCTTCGTTCCGGTAGTCGAAACCGTGGTTACGGGCGATGATCTTGTGGACCTCCTCCTTTGCCAGCAAGTGCTCAGCGGGCACGCGAGGCTGATAGTTGATCAGCGAAATTGAGTTTTGGTGGTTCTCGCCCTTAAGCGGGAAGTAGGTCGCCATCACCTGGAAGGGAATGTAGCCGCGCATGTTGGTCAGGTTTTCGTCACCACGACCGATGCGTTTCACGGTGCCGATGACCTCAAACCTGATGCCATTGAGGACAACGTTCACGCCAACCGCGGGTCGGCCGGGAAATAGATTCCTGGTCAGTTCGTCGCCGAGGACAATCACGTTTCGTCTCTGAGCTTCGTCCAAGTGATTGAACCATCGTCCCTGCGTGAGAGGCAGATACCGGATCTCATTGTACTGAGGCTCGACGCCGACAATTTGGCCGTTGGCGCTGGCGAATTCGCTTACGGCGCGCACGTCATCGCGGGAAAGGACAGGCGAAGCATTCCGGACGTGGGGAGCTTCCCCGCGGATGTCCGCATAGTCCTCGTATGTGAGCAAATAGTTGCGGGCGGAGTTCATACTGCCCGCGACTACCGGAGCGCGACCAGGAAAGATAAACATGATGTTTTCGCCGAATTCGGCCAGGTTGCGCTTATTTCCCGAGCGGAAGCCCTCGCCCAGACCGACGAGTAGCAGCAACGATCCCACACCCCAAGCAACGCCGAACATGGTGAGGATCGAGCGCAACTTGTGTGCCCATAGCGTACGGAGGATTTGCCGCAGGATGTCCAGGATCATTCGCATGATCACCGATATTGTACCTTTAACAATCTCTGCGGCGACAAGGTTCGTCCAAAGATCAGATCGATGGACTTCTTGTGTCGCTGAGATCAACCCTTCGGACCGGCGTTTTGGCTTTCTTCAAGAATCATGAGTGAGCCCGAAAACAACAGGCCGCGAAAATCGGCACGGACTACACCGCACGCGCACCTAACTGTTGTAAACAGGCGTTTATCACTCATTGACCCAAGAGTCCCTGCCGGCCACTCAATGAGTGATATGGCGATTTAACAATAACTAGGCAACGGGAATTGGCTAGCGGGCCTTTCGAGCCAAAGTAGTTGGTGTAATGGCGATGTTTCGCCAACAATGCGATGATGCGGCTTCTTGCTGAGTCTGAACCGGAGATCAACTTTACGGGGGGGCCGGTCAGAGGGCCTGCTGAATAAGCAGTAAAGAACGGATGAGCGATCGAGACCTACCGCCAGTGCTCGAACTGCCGAATAAATCTGAGCTCGATAGGTCTTAGTGTCCGATCTGGGTTCCGATAACCTCCCCTGAAACGATGATTTCGACGCGGCGGTTCTTCTGACGCCCCTCGGCTGTGCCGTTGTCAGCCACTGGGTTGCTTGTGCCAAGGCCTTGCGCCGACAACGAACTGGAATTCAGTCCCTGTTGGACGAGATAGTTACTCACGGCGTTGGCGCGGCGCTCGGAAATTGTCTGGTTGATTTCGGCACTGCCGGTGTTGTCAGTGTGACCTTCGATAGTCAAGCGCAGGGAGGGGTAGTTGAGCACGACGCCGGAGAGCTTGGCTAATGCCTCACGCGCTTGGGGTCGGAGATTGGACTTGCCGGCATCGAACAACACGTCGCCCATATTGACGACCAACCCTCGGGGCGTGTCGGTAGTGGGCAGGACGCGATTAAATTGCTCGAGCAAACGAGCGCGGACAGCCTGCTTCTCCCGATCGACTTGTTCCATGGTCTTTTTCTGGGCCTCAGTCGCGGCTAGTTCCGCATCCGCTTTCCGCTGGGCCTCAGCAGCCTCCTTGGACGCTATCTTCTCCTCCAATTCCTCCCTAGCCTGCTTCTTGCACTCCTCGCACCTGGCCTGTTCCATGGCCTTTTTCTGGGCCTCAGCCGCCGCTAGTTCCGCATCCGCTTTCCGCTTGGCCTCAGCAGCCTCCTTGGCCCCTCTTTCTCCGAACGTGTACGCGATACCCAAGCTGAGACGCAAACGGCTCTGTCCCTCATCGGCAAAATGAGTCCGAAGAAAGTCGACCTTAAAGCGACCCATCCAGTGGGATGCGAACCGATAATCGGCTCCCCCACCAACCATCCACGAAAAACCGTTGTCCGAGGCCGACTGGGTAACACTTGTCGCCTTGTCTTCAAGGCTCGAGTTAAGATGAGAATATCCGAACTGTGCTTCCGCGAAGGGCCACAAGCGTGGCACGAATGTCTTCTTGTCTTTGAGCACACCTGCGAAGGAAACGCGGGGGCCGAAGAGGACGTCTTGCAAATGACTCTTCGAAACGATCAGTCCTGTTTGAGTGAGTTCGAATACTCCGAGCCGAGAGGTGTCCCACGCACTGTCATAGTCAAAGGCCAATGAAACCCTGTTCCCCATCCTCCACGCCGCGCCAACATTGAAGCCATCGAGACCGCCATCACCCGAAATGTGGGCATATCCGCCGCTAAGTTCCAAGTTCTGAGCATATGCAAACAACGGGGCTGCAAGTAGCAACGCCAAGAATACACATGGATTTTTCATATTCTCCCTTTCGATTAGGCCCATCGAACGGGTTCTGTAGACAGAACTTCCGAACAGAAAAGGGGCGCCAACTGTCCTCGAGACTCAACCCGTCGCAGAATAGACACCTTTAGTTGAGCGCCGAAACTGTCAGAAATACCAGTTCGCCAGACCCAATTCATCAAATCGCCGTCGTTTGCCAATAGGGAGTTGGGCAGTGGCGTAACATCGCATTGCACTGATTGACGTGCATCATCATGTCAGCGCGTCCCAGTTGCTGTAGCTCAATGCTGTTTTGCGTAGCGATAGCTGTTGTAAACAGGCGATTTCACCAACTACTCTGATCATAGCCATTGAAATCAGCGCAGACGATGTGATTCCCGCAGCCAAATCTGGAGCCGCGTGAAGGACGTCAAACAATCGGGTCATCGTTCCGGGAACTGGCTCAGTCTGGAACAGAGTATGAACGTGCTGAACCGTCAGCTCGTAGTGCTTTCCTCGCCGTTATTGAGACCCGCAGTGTCGACTCGATATTTTGAAGCGTGTTTTTGGCAATCGACAACGATACGGTACGACTACTTAGCGTTTCGAGTGAAATAACATCACGCGTGCGCCTGTCGAAAAATTGCAGTGCTTTTCATCGACGCAGGGTTAACTGTGACATTGATAGAGGAACCCAGTATTCCCACCTTTCTTTAGTGGCGAGGGTACGCTTAGTAGGAAGGAGAGAGGACTCCAACATGCCACAAGACGCTCACTGGAAGGTGATGTACCAGGCTGCAATGCTCGAACTGAATCCTGCGAGACTGCAGGCAAGCATCGACCTCGCTCATTCAGCCATGCAACGTCGGATCGAAGAACTGAAACCTGCAGGAACGCAACACAGTGGAAACTGTGCAGAGATGCAGGAGATCATGGATGCCCAGAATAGCCTGCGCACTCTCGAACGTTGGAATGCCCAATCTCTCACACCGGCAACCACGAGGACGGCAACTCGATTCGGGATAGAGCGTCATGAATCGCATGTGCCGCGAAGTTTTAACGCCTTATGTAGAGCAACGACAGCCG
>Ga0068857_100000452_pt1 | contig 29274 bp, 27 predicted proteins | sample KBSCornC72_FD_66591 | JGI IMG/M metagenome (GOLD analysis project Ga0068857, IMG submission 66591) | Corn rhizosphere microbial communities from Kellogg Biological Station, Michigan, USA - KBS Corn C7-2 | ecosystem: Host-associated > Plants > Roots > Rhizosphere > Soil ...
CAGGAGCAGTTTGGCTAATCGGGTCAGTTTCATGAGAGTAATTGGTGACTGGAAATCGGTCGCTGGTCAACTATTTGGGTGGCGTAAGGGCAACAAATTCACCACGGCGATTTTTCCGATGGGCAGCGTCGCTATGGCCGGTATCGACGGGTCGGTCACGGCCAAAGCTGACAGTATCGACGCGGCCAGCCTCAACGCCGGCTTTGACGAGTTCTTCCCGAATGGCCTGGGCGCGGCGTTCGCCGAGGGCGCGATTGTATTCGTCGGTGCCGCGTTCATCGCAATGGCCTTCGACTTTCACGGCATTTGAGGCGTTGGATTTCAAGTAATCGGCGACTGCGGTGACTTTGGAATGTTCACCAGGTTTGACGACGGCACTGTCGTAATCGAAGTGAATCGTGTCGGCTTTCAGCGCTTCGCGATCCTCGGGCCAGCCGGGGTGACCGTTGCCCATGGCGATGCCTTCGGCGAGGTTGCCCTTTGTGACGCCACCGCTGGTATCGCTGTCCAACTTTCCAGCGTTGCCAGCGGTCTGATCAGCGCCTGAGCCGCTAATCGGCCGTCCCTGTTCATCGAATTTTGTGACTGGTGGTGTGTTATGCGTTTTGCATCCCGAACCGGCGAAGTTTAATCCGATTCCGACGGCGAGTAGTGAGGCAAATTTGATCACGTTCATGTTCAGTCTTTCGTAAGCGGGCTATTTGGCCCAACTGGGTTGCGATTGAGAATTACTTCCCGAAATCCGGGAAACATCTTTTACTTGCTTGGTAGGCACGTCAAGCAGCGAGAGAATATACCCATCACCTGTTCGCCGACCAAAAATCAAAGTTCGGGAATTCGGCGCCCAAGACGCGTCCTCGCCTTCGACGCCCATGCCAGTCGGCTCATTCCCTTCCGCACCCACAACGCAGATCTGAAAACCACCTCGGGTCTGCGACGTAAAAGCTATCCATTTGCCGTCCGGTGACCAATCCGGCTCTGTCGGATTTGGCAACCCGGCAGTATTGAGGACGCGCGATGATCCACCTCCGGCAGAAATCTTTCGAAGCGCTCTACGTTCGCCATCTTTTGCGGCGTAGCAAATGGTTTGGCCATTCGGAGACCAGCAGGGTGAAGATTCGTCTTCTCGAGACTTGGTGAGACGAACCGGGCTGCCACCACTGGCGCTTTGAACATAAAGGTCAGTCCAACCATCCTTGCTCAGAATCATGGCGACCTTGCTGCCATCGGGTGAAGGCGCGGGACTCATATTCGAGCCGCCATATCGAGCGAACATCTTCCGCTCACCGGAGGAGAGATTGTGATAAAGAATGTCCGCGTGATTCAACTTGTAGGAGGTGTAATAAAGGGCCATCCGTCCAGATACCCATTCTGGTGCCGCGACGATGCTGCCGTCTTTTGTCACGCTTTGAGTGTTGTGGCCATCAAAGTCAGCAACAAAGACTTCGCTGTTTGGTCGAGTCTCACCTTTGAAAGCGATCTTCGTTCGGCAAATGGGTTTGCGTTTCAATTGTGGCGCTGCGGTAACGAAATCATCGACGAATTGGTGAACCTGGCGGCGCAACGATTCGCCGGAGTATGCGTGAGAGACGACTGTGCTTTTGGCGTATTTGTCAGTTGCGCTGGCCTGAAAATTGCCATTGGCACGGCCGTTTATGAGAAACTGTGCAGCTTCTGCATTTGTGAAGTTGAATCCCTGGACATAAAGGTCAAATTGCAGAACCTGCAGGGCTTCGCCGTTGATACCGCTGATGGATACCAAAACTGGCTTTTCGTTGCCGGGACCGCTGGATTTTTCGATCTCGATTTGATCCGCAGCTTTCGCGCCGAAGCTCGCTAGAACGGCTAGTATTGAAAACGTGTTAATCAACGTGCTTTTTCTCATCCGAGTAACCTTTTTGCTTTTACACTAAAAGTGATTGTAACTGTTCGCTGGCTTTCCTTTGCATCATCGGGGAGCGGCACCGCATGTCTCACACGGTCCAACGTCAACTGCACTGAGTTGTCAGCGATACTGTTTCCAGACCGGCGGGTGATATGAGCCGAAAGGACCGTTCCATCTTTGGCGATCGTCACCGAGCTGGTAATCGTCGCATCATCGTCTGCTCCATCAGGAACGTTCCATGCATCCGTGTAAACTGTCTTCAAGGCCTGCAGAAAATTTGCGTAGGCAGGTCCGCTTCCCCTGCCATCACCGTCTCCGAATCGAACGGCAGTGCTCCCTGAAAGTTCTCGGTCGAGATTCGCTGTCGCACTGTTAAAGGCAGCAGCAGTTTTTCGGCGATTTTCGGCCTGTTCGCGTTCTCTATTGTCGCTCTTTTCGGTTTGTTTCTCTTTAGTGGTCGGGCGGCGCACTCTTACGGTTGTATCAACTTGAGGTAGGCGTGGTTTTTGGGTCTTTTGCGTTTTGAGTTCGAGCGATTCAGTGTCGTCTTTCCGAACTACCTTTGCCGGTTCCTGGATTCTTTGTGGTTCCGGTGGCGGTTTGGATTCTGGAACCGGCGGCGGTGCTGCTGGCGGCGCTTGTTGTTGCTGTTGGCGCTGGAGAGGTGCCCCTCCCGGATTCGGGGCTACAAGAGCATCCACCGTCCGAGGCGGGATAAAGTCCAGAAGTTCAAAGTTCTCAGGTTTCGAGTTTTTCGCCGACAAAAACGCAGGTCCAATAAAAAGAATCACTATCAACAGAAAGTGTGTTCCTGCCGACGCGATGAAGCACTTCTTTTGGAGACGGTTCATTGGGCTTTGGGCGGTTCGGTTCGCAAAGAGTAACGGCTAATACCGTTTTTTTGGCAGGCATTGAGGAGCGCCGCCAAGTATTTGGTCATGCTGTTTTCATCCGCTCGGATGTAAACCACCAAATTTTGATTTGCTCGATAATCCAGAACCAGTTCTCGCTCAATCTGGGCAAGATTCATTTTAATGCCTTTGATTGAGTAAACGCCCTGAGGAGTGATCTCAACAGTTCGAATGTCTTCCTTACGAATCTGCTTCTCAGGTTGTCCATCAGCCTTTGGAAGGTGCAGTTCCAGACCCTTTTCCAACAACGGGGTCGTAATTACGAAAATGATGAGCAGCACAAACGCAAGGTCCAGCAGCGGTGTGATGTTGATTTCGCTCAACGTCACCAGGGCATTGCGTTGTGAGAATCGTCTCATGGAATGAGGGGCGAGGTTCGGAGGGAGAGGGGGGGAGGCTGGATTTGGCTGGACTGGGCTGGACTAGCCTTGACTAGCCTGGACTCGGTCGGAAATCCAGTTCCAAACCCCGCCAGGGAATCCCTAACGAGGTTTTCTCCGGCCCACAATTCAATAATTGGCATTCGACAATTTGTTGTCATGTCTCCTCCAGATATTCGGTTTCCATCTTGGAAACCAATTCCTGTGCGAAATTGTCGAGTTCGACCGTCAGGACGCGCAGGGTATGAACGAGCCAATTGTAACCAAACATTGAGGGAATGGCCACCAGCAAGCCAGCGACAGTCGTCACGAGGGCCGCCGCAACACCCGGGGCCATCGCAGCCATGGTAGCGCTGCCTTGTTGGGCGATGTGGCCGAACGTGCTCATCACGCCCCAGACTGTTCCGAGCAGGCCAAGAAAAGGCGCGCCGCTGACGGCAATTGCGAGCAGGATGAGGCCGGATTCGAGTTTCAAAGATTCCTGGGCGACGGTATTTTCGAGGGAGCGTTTGACGTGTTCCATTCCCTTGAGGGAAACGAAGCGTTTGCGTCCGTTGCCGTCCGCGTTTTTCAGGCGGGTATCGAGTTCAACGCTGCCGGCCTGATAAACCTTGAAAAGAGGGCAGCCTTCCGCATTGACACGGCGGTCGTAAACATCGAGAACCTTCTTTTGGGTGCGGAATTCGGTGTTGAAGAACAGGTTGAGCTTTTTGGCGCGCCGCATCTGGACGGCTTTGCCAATCATGACCGACCAGGCGGTGATGGAAAAGACGATGAGGCAGACGATGATGACCTTGGCCTCGGGTGTAGCCTGCCCCCACACATAAAGCAACTCAGCTTTATTTGCGTTGGCACTCGCGGCAGCTAAAAAAACAGGTGCATTCATTCCGACACGATACGAATCCGACAACTTGGTCGTGAGGAATAGAAGCGCCCAAGCGGAACTTGTTCAAAAAACAACCAACTGAAACCCGACGAAATACCTGACCGGAACTTTTCTAACACCATCACAAAAAAATGCAAAATATTTTTGCAAGAATCTTTAAGAAAGTTTTTGGCGGTTGTCTAGACCGCAAATCTTGTTGCAGAGCTTGACCACGGATGGACACGAACAAACACGGACAGGAAAGACACGATTTCACGTATTATTTGTGACGCCGATAAGTTGTTGAAACAGCTACCGTGGGCTCGGGTCGCAGGCCACCTCGCTGAACCGAGGTGTGAATGAGAGTCGCTCAGATCACCTCCCATCGACGCGTGCACGTACAATGTTTTAAAGTTTTAACGTTTTTGATGCTTTGCTAACGTTCAGGCGCATGACCGCTCAATCAGCTGCTGAAAGCGCGCGACCGCGACGTTCGCGATTCCAGGAGAGCGGGCTGGTCGTGGTCATTCTCGTTCTTGGAGTGCTACTCTCAATTTTCGGCGGGAAGGTGAAAGTTCCCCTGTTCCAGACAAATGCCCAGGGAGAACGTGAGCGGGTTTTTCGGGTCAATGTGGAAGGTGAGCGGGAGGCCGTCATTGTTGAGAAGAACAAGTTTTTTAATGCTCAGAATCTGGCGCAATTGGCCAAGGATACGAGTTTCATCGCTATCATGGCGGTCGGCGCAACGTTTGTGATTATTTCAGGAGGCATCGATCTTTCGGTGGGAGCAACATATGCATTGGCGTCTGTCCTGGCCGCGATTGTATTCCGCCAATACGGACCAGACGGACCACAAAGCGCGGTTTCTCCCTGGTTAAGTGTGGTCATTGGGATGGTGACATGCCTGGGTGTTGGTTCGTTATGTGGCCTGCTTAATGGTGGTATGATCGTCGCCCTTCGAGTTCATCCTTTTATCATTACGCTGGGAACAATGGCGATATTCCGTGGGATTGCGTTTGTGATAACGAAAGGCCAATCGATCGGGGGATTTCCGGAGAAGTTTCGCGATCTCGTGCGGTGCGAAGTCGGAGATGGGCTAAGTTTGGTGCCGCTAGGTGTCATGGTTGTGGTTGCGATTGTTGGCGGAGTTTATCTTTCAAGACAAACGGCTGGTCGGAGGGTTTATGCTATCGGTGGCAATGAATTGGCGAGCCGCTTCAGCGGTATTCATATCGAACGGGTCAAACTGAGCGTCTATTTCTTTTCAGGACTGACGGCGGGTATCGCGGCGCTGCTATCGCTCGGGTATTACGGTGGGGCGACTTCCGGGGATGGCCAGGGCTATGAACTCAATGTCATCGCTGCGGCTGTGGTCGGGGGCGCAAGTCTATCTGGTGGGAAGGGTTCTGCGCTGGGCGCTTTGCTGGGAGCGCTGGTTATTCAGATGATCAGCAGCGGCATTGTGATTCTCGGAATCGACCAAAACTACAGTCAGATTATTATCGGCAGTGTGGTGATTGTGGCTGTGCTGCTGGATCAGTTCAATAATTGGCTTGCCAGACGCCGCCTGACTGCGGCCAAAATGTAATTTATTACCGCTTTATGAAATTCATCTCAAAGATTCTGGTGCTGTTTCTTTCATCTGTTCTGGTTACCACGGCCGCCGAGCCTAAAAAGCTTTACACGTTCGGTCTGGTTGCGAAGTCACAAAGCAACCCCGTTTTCCAGGCGGCGCGGACTGGCGCCGAGCAAGCGGCCAAAGACCTCAGTGAAAAACACCGCATCGCCATCAAAATTGACTGGCGCACGCCCAACGACGAGGACGCGCAGAAGCAGGCCGAAGCCATTGAACAATTGGTTCTTGCAGGCGCAAACGGCATTGCCGTGAGTTGTTCCGATGCCAATAAGCTTACGGATGCAATCAATTCAGCGGTTAAGAATGGGGTTCCGGTTGCCACATTCGATTCGGACGCGCCACACAGCAAACGGTTTGTGACCTATGGTGTAGATGACATTAAGTGCGGCGAACAGGTTATGGACGAACTCGCCAAAGTGATGGAGGGGAAAGGCGTTGTGGCGATTCTGGCCGGAAACCAAAATGCGCCCAATCTCCAAAAACGAGTTCAAGGCGTGAAGAATATCGCCAAGAATTATCCGGATATCAAAATCCGCGAAGTGTATTACCACAAGGAAACGCCGCAAGACGCCGCGGCGAAGGTAGAGCAAGTGATGCAAGCCAATCCAGATATTACGGGTTGGGCAATGATTGGCGGTTGGCCGCTATTTACGGATAATGCTCTGAAGTGGCAGCCTGGCACGGTTAAATGTGTGGCGGTCGATGCGCTTCCGCCGGAACTTGCTTATTTGCGTAGTGGGCATGTCCAGCTCCTTCTGGCGCAACAATGCTATGAATGGGGCTACCGCTCAGTTGAGCATCTGGTCAACAAAGTTCATTTCAAGAAGAATCCACCAGCCGTCGTTGATGTAAGTCCGCTGATTCCCGTAAGTAAGGCGAATGTCGAAGAATTCGCGAAGAATTGGGATAAGTGGTTGCCCAAATAAGGGTTAAATAGGTTAAAAGGGTTAAATGAGTTAAATGAGTTAATTCGGAAGTATGGAACCGACACGGCAGGGTTTTCAGACATTTGAAGACTTGGAAGTATATAAGTCCGCGAGGGAGTTTCGGAAGCGGATGTATGCGGTTACACGAAAGCTTCCGAATTTCGAAAAATATGAGTTAGCAAGCCAAATACGACGCGCGGCGGTTTCGCTGACCAATAATATCGCCGAAGGTCACGGTCGTTGGCATTTTCTGGATCACATTAAGTTCGTTTTGCAATCGCGCGGTTCTTTGGAGGAGTTGATTGATGACTTGAATGTGTGTGAAGATGAGAAATATTTGCCGGTCGCCGAAGTTGTAGAGCTGAAAGAACAGGGCTGGCGGGTTCTGAAGCTAATTAATGGGTATCTTCGTTTTCTTCGCGACCGCAAAGTTGGAAGCTCTCTGGTTTTGCAAGAGGAAACAGTTCGGTACGGTAGTACCGACGAAGATCTGGAAGCTTGGCTCACCACTTTATTCGTCGAATCCATTTAACCCATTTAACTTATTTAACTCATTTAACGCTTCCAGTGGCATTCATCACATTCAAATCGATCACCAAGCGCTTCCCCGGAGTTCTCGCCCTAAACGGCGTATCCTTTGAAATTCAAAAAGGAGCGTGCCACGCGCTGATCGGTGAGAATGGCGCGGGCAAAAGCACCCTGGGCAAAATCCTGGCTGGTGTCTATGTCGCTGATGCAGGTGAAATTCACCTCGATGGAAAACCGATAAATGCGCCGACGCCGCTGGCTGCGAGGAAGTTGGGGGTCGCGATGGTTCATCAGGAGTTAGCGTTTTGCCCGAATCTGACTGTTGCGGAGAATCTTTGTCTGGGGGATTTGCCGCATCACGCCGGATGGCTCGATAAAGGCAAAATGCGCGAGCAGGCGCGGGGGATGCTTCAGGAAATTGAATCGAATCTGGATGTTGATCAACCAATCAGCCAGCTCTCGACGGGACAGGAGCAGCTCGTTCAAATCGCCGCTGCGCTTGGAACGAAAGCTCAAGTCATTGTCATGGACGAGCCGACCAGTTCGCTTTCGGTCGGTGAAAGTGAGCATCTATTCAAATTGCTCGGCAAACTCAAGCAACGCGGAATTACGGTGGTGTACGTTTCGCATCGGATGGAGGAGATCTTTCGCCTTTGCGACGCCGTCACCGTCTTGCGCGACGGGCAGCATGTCGCAACTGAGCCCATCAGCGCGACAAATCCTGACCGCGTCATTCATCAAATGGTTGGCCGGGAACTCAAGCAATACACTTCTCAACATCTCCAACGCGAACTCGGTGAAGAATTGCTTCGCGTCGAAAGTCTTTCGTCGCCAGGCAAATTCAATAACGTGAGCTTCAGCATTCATGCGGGTGAGATTCTTGGCTTCGCGGGTCTCGTCGGCGCCGGGCGAAGCGAAGTGGCCCAGGCGATTTTCGGTTTGGACGAGGCAGCCACGGGCAAAGTTTTCATTCGCGGCAAAGAAATGCCGCTCGGCTCTGTGACAACTGCGTTGCGGGCGGGCATTGGTTTGCTGCCAGAAGATCGCAAGCGACTGGGGCTGGTTCTGAGCATGAATTGCCGGGAGAACACTTCGCTTGCCGTGCTCCGACGTATCAGCGCCATGGGTTTCGTCCGAGGCAAACAGGAACGCTTGCTGGTGCAGCGTTATGTGGAGCGGTTGCGCGTGAAAACGCCGCACATGGATGCGCCTATCGCTGGCCTTAGCGGCGGCAACCAACAAAAGATCGCTCTCGCCAAATGGCTTGCGCGTGAATGTGCAATTTTGATTGTGGACGAACCGACTCGTGGCGTGGATGTCGGCGCGAAGGCCGAAATTCATCATCTTCTGGATGAGCTAGCCTGCCAGGGTCTCGCTCTTCTTGTAATTTCTTCGGAGTTGCCTGAGGTGATGAACTTGAGTCGGCGGATCATTGTTTTGCGGCAAGGCAACGTGGCAGGTGAACTGGGGCGGGCTGATTTCTCACAGCCGGCTCTTCTGCGACTGATGGCTGGTATTGAAGCCAAAGCCGCATAAGACTCAAAGTCGAGTCCTCACGCGAAGGTCGCAAAGAACATTAAGGAAAAACTGACTTTGTGGACTTTGCGACCTTTGCGAGAGAATTATTTTATTCCGGGTTACACCCGGAAAAAGTCGTGAATGACTTCGCTGACGCGCTCAATCTGCGCGTCGGTCATTTCCGGGTAAATTGGCAAGCTTAAGCATTCGCGGGCAGCTTTTTCGGCGACGGGAAAATCGCCCGCTTTGTAGCCCAGATTCGCGTAGCATTTCTGTAAATGGAGTGACAACGGGTAATGCAAGGCGCAACCTACTTTGTTTGATTCGAGGTGCTTCTTCAAATCATCCCGCCGTGAATGCCGCACGACGTAAAGATGATAGGCACTTTCGGCGTAATCGGCTTCAATCGGGAGTTGCAGTGGTGTATCCGCAAGCAATTCGTGATAGCGATGGGCGACACGGCGGCGTTCGCGGGTCCATTTATCGAGGTGCTTCAGCTTGACTCCAAGGACGGCGCCCTGAATGCCTTCCATGCGGTAATTGAATCCGACTTCGTCGTGATAATAGCGTTGGGTTGAGCCATGCTCGCGCAGCGCCCGAGCGCGCGCGGCGTATGCGGCATCGTTGGTCACCAACGCGCCGCCTTCGCCGTACGCGCCCAGGTTTTTTCCAGGATAAAAGCTGTAGCACGAAATCTCTCCAAATGTGCCAACAACCTTTCTTTTGTATTTCGCCCCATGCGCCTGGCACGCATCTTCTATGAGGGGCAAATTGTGTTTGCGGCAGATATTCAGCAATGGCTCCAAATCCACGGGATGGCCATACAAATGGACTGGAACGATTGCTTTGGTCCGCCTGGTGATCGCTTTCTCAACCAACTCTGGCTTCAGGTTGAATGTCGAATCATCGATATCGACGTAAACCGGTTTTGCGTTCACGTACGAAATAGCCCAGCTCGTTGCGACGAATGTGCAGGGGGTCGTGATGACTTCATCATCGCGGCCAACGCCCAGCAGAATCATTGCGACGTGCAAAGCGGAAGTGCCGCTGTTGAAGGCGACGCAATGTTCAGCGCCGCAAAATTTGGCGAAATCTTTTTCGAATTGAACGACATCGGGCCCGAGGCAAAAGGAGCAATTGTCGAGCGTGCGAGCGATAGCCGCGTCGATTTCTTTGCGAAGTGGTCGCATTTGCGCGGGCAAATCGAGGTAAGGAACGGGTAGGGCTTTTTCCGCAATTGTTGTCATTTCCAATTTGAGAATAAGCAACTGCCATTCCGGATCAAAGAGGCAAACTTCGGAGGTTTAGGGTCGAAAGTTTTCCCGAACCTTCCCTCCGAAAAATTCCGGATGGTTAGCCGCGAAAGAACACAAAGAAGGCAAAATTGATCACGAAAGAATGCAATGACCGCTAAGGAGTTCCTAATCTGGATTATCCTTCAACCACTGGTCCATTTTGGCGTGCCATTTGGTCCAGTCGCTGCCGAAGTCCTCTTCCAGAAACAATTCGAGAACGTCTTTCGCCTCGCTGGACCGAGGATGCTGTGGGTCCTGGGCGATGTCCAACAAGAGAGGCAGTTTGATAGAATTGGGCCGATTGAAGACGTCCTCAACGAAGACATCAAGGACCGCTTCAGGCAGCGCGGAATTTGTCACAAAATTTGAAAGTGGTGCGTAATCTTCGTCTGCAACCAAATTTGATATATGATGTGCCACTTCCTCCTGACCATCGGGAGGGAGATGCGGGAAGAGTTCGATCAGCTTTTTGGCTTTCTCTTTCTCGTCGCCTTCCGGTCCGAGGATATCGTTCACCTTTTCGTCCCAATCTGCGATGACACCCGGTTGCGTCGTTTTTGGCATCGAAGGCTCATTCGTGCCCTGAGCAACGATGGGATGCCGTGGGGGCGGATTGGACCGCGACGTTGGATGAAATGCGGACTGAGTTTTCGAAGTTGCCCCAATGTCTGCTACCTGGGATTGGACAGCTTGTGCTTCGTTAGTTTGTCCCATGACAGATGAATTCTGCCCTCCTTTTCCCAACTTGACGACCGTGACAACAATGGCAATTGCGGCACCAGCCGCGATAATCGCTAAAACTTTCGAAATATTTCGCATCTTTCCAACAGTTCCATTCGCTCTTGTAAGCAACAGTATTCTCTTAATCTTTCACCCAAAAAACAACCTTTTTAGGCTCTACTAAAACACCTTGCTGAACAATAAGTTGCCATGAAAATGGCACATTCAGTGATTTTCGTTCAGGGTGCTGACGCCTGTAGCGTTACGGGAATCGGAGGCTATCAGTGCTGTTCTCATTTAAGAAAATTCCGTTTGCCAGATATTAAATAAAGTCGAGAATAACTGGTATGAAGCCGCGGATTTTGTTTGCACTCCTCTTTGCGTTGATTTCCAGGCTCGTTCATGGTGAAACGTTTGTCGGTCCAACCACTGGGACGAATCGCCTGCTCGTGCCGAGCAACTCGGCAATCGTTATTACGACCACTCTCGGGGATTTCACCAATAGCACACAGGTTGTCCTGCAAGATTATCAATTTACGCAGAGCTACTTCGCGCCGCTCGAAAGCGGAAATTCCTATGCGCTCGCGGGGCCCGCGGAACTCATTTTTACCAATCCGGTTGTGATTACATTCTACCGTATAATGAATTCGTCCATCCACAGCCAGGGAATTGGGAATGATCCGATCGGGATCCAAATTCCGACGAACAAAACAATGCGCCTGTTCGGAGTCTCTGCGCCTGTCAATGCGAGCTTCTCGCGTCCTGGGAGCGGTTTCGTAAGCTTTATCCTCGAGCCGAATCATCCGGCGGAATTCACAGGCCCGGGCACTCTGTCGCTCAATAGCGGAGTATTTCCGCCGATGGGCAAGTTCATTTCTTACTTTATCGCCGAGGACGGTTTTATTGTTCCAAATCAACGCGCAATGGCTGGTCCAAGTGGCAGCTATTCGATAATGGTTGAAAAATCTTTCGACATGATTGCGTGGTCGCCTGTGCTTTTGGAGAATACCGCTGACATGCCGCAGGCTTTTTATCGATTGCGGACGCAGCATTAACGCGTCTTAAATGATGAAATCCAGGACTTCCATCGGATCGCGATGGAGTCGGCGGGAGCGTTCGCACAGGTCGGCAATAGTAACGCGTTCGGCGATTTTTACGACGGCGTCACGTATTTCCTTCATGACGCTGCGAATGGCGCAACGGGATTCATCGGGGCAGGAACATTTTTCGTAAAAACGATCGCTGACGCAGCTTATCGGGGCCAATGCTCCTTCGATATGCCGAACGACCGACGCGACGGTAATTTCTTCCGGTTTTCGCGCCAGTCTGTAGCCGCCTGCGACGCCACGTTTGCTGCGGACCATGCCCGCGGATTTGAGGTCATTGAGGATCTGTTCGAGGAATCGCTTGGGAATATTTTGTTCGTCGGAAATCGCCTGGATGCGCACAAGCGGCTCGTCGTAATGAAGACCGAGCACAAGCAAGGCGCGCAAGGCGTACTCTCCGCGGACCGAAAGTTTCATTTTCAGAGTCAGAGGGAACAATTTGAGGGCCCAAAGTCAAGGAAAGGTCGAATTCAACCACGAATGGACACTCATAAAAACCACTGAGAATGCGAAAAATTTTTCGCTTTGGTAATCAGGTTGGTTAAATTGGTAAAATATAATGCCACAGCAAAAGTCAAAAAAGACTCCAGAGTCGCGCGCAAAGGAATCCGATCGCCGGGATCAGTGGTCTGAAAAGTTTCTCGCGCATTTAGCGACGGAAAGAGGGATGTCGGTTTACACGCAACGGAATTACCGACAAGCGCTGGTTGAATTCAGCGCGTGGCACGAGGAGGAACGAAAGCAGGCCCCAATCTGGGATAAGCTTGAGCGGGATGATTTTCGTGCCTATTTGCGCTATCTCGGCCGTAATCAATTGGGACGGGCGGCAATTCAGCTTCGATTCTCGGCGCTGCGAAGCTTCTACAAATTTTTGATTCGGCAAGGAGAGATGGCAGTTTCGCCCATCAAGAATCTATCATTGCCAAAAATTGGAAAACGCCTGCCGAAATTCCTGACTGCGCAGCAGATGGAAGATTTGTTGGAAGCGCCCTTGAAACTCCTTCCCACTGACACAAAAAATCCGAGATATTCGGAATTATTGCTGGCGAGCCGGCGGGATGTGGCTGTGCTGGAAACGATTTATTCGTGTGGATTGCGCATCAGTGAGTTGTGCGGATTGCAGGCAGCAGATATTGAATGGAATGAGCGCCTGGTGCGAGTGCGCGGCAAGGGTAAAAAGGAACGACTTATCCCAATTGGCGAGACAGCGCTGAATGCGATCAGGAAGTACTGGGAGCTGCTACCGCAACCTCCTGGAGGCCCGGGACCGGTTTTTCTCGCGAATGCGAGCAAGCGGACGCCGGTGTCGGCGCGGTTGTTGCAGTTGCGATTAAAGAAGCATTTGGCTACGGCGGGCCTCGACCCCAATTTGACACCGCACAAATTAAGGCATAGTTATGCAACGCATATGTTGGATGCGGGCGCCGATCTCCGGAGCGTACAGGAGTTACTCGGACATGCCCACCTCGTGACCACGCAAGTTTATACGCATGTAACGACCGAAAGATTGAAACGAGCTTATGATGCAGCGCACCCTAGAGCCTGAGAGCGCGACAGCCAACGCCGGTGGAGCGGCGCGGAAAATACAGCGCGACCAGCGGGCCGAAGAGAAGTCCGACCCGTTACGTCGGCGGCTACGGGGCGGGACATTGTTCGCGCCGGTTCGGCAGTTTGATCCCGACGAGCCTGAGTTGATGGACAGGCCAGATGTAAACAAGGAATGGCTGCGGGAAGAATTGGAGACACTCGAGAGGCTCAACCGATTCGGAGGACATCGATTGATGCTAGGGTACATGCAAAAGCTACTGGAGAATCGAAAGGTGGAATCGCTGAATGTGCTGGACCTTGCGACGGGCGCCGCCGATGTGCCGCGGGCGATTGTGGCATGGGCCCGGAAATTGGGAATGAAAATCCGGGTGACCGCTGTGGATGGCAATCAGGAAGTATTGCGATCGGCGCGGGAATGGTGTCGGGATTGGCCGGAAATACAGTTGGAGCAATATGATTTGCTAGAGATTCCTTACGCACCGGAAAGTTTCGACATCGTTCTGTGTTCGCTGGCTCTCCATCACTTTACGAATGAAGACGCGGTGAGGGTTCTGCGGAGTATGAATGAGATAGCGCGAATTGGATTTGTGCTGAATGATTTGCAGCGGAACTGGTTGACGATTTGGACAGCGGAACTTCTTGCGCGGACAGTAATGCGAAGTCCGATCGTCAAAAACGATGGCCCACAATCTTTTCGGGCTGCGTTTACGGTTTCGGAGTTACGAAGCATGGCAGAGCAGGCGGGCATGAAAAATTTTCGTGTTAAGAGGCACCAAGGGATCTATCGAATGGTGCTATCGGGGCAGAAGTGAGGCGGTAGGGGGCGCGGAAAGGATTCGTGAAGAACTTCCATGTTCAGGATGGCTCGGGCCATGCAGTGAATCGAGGACGAAGTGGTGATCAAAAAGATTGAAAATGAATATGGGCCTCCATAAATTCCGGCCATGGCCAAAAGCTTTTTCCGCGGCTTATTAACCTCTGTCTTCACCTGCCTTGTTTGGTGCGCGTGCGCGACTGATCAGACCTATACCGTCGCTGTCGTTCCGAAAGGAACCACCCACGAGTTCTGGAAATCGATTAATGCCGGCGCGGTAAAAGCTCAACGCGAGCTGAGCACGAACGGCACGAAAGTCGAAATCATCTGGAAAGGCCCCCTTCGTGAAGACGACCGGGATCAGCAGATTCAAGTCGTTGAAAACTTCATGGCCCGACACGTCAGCGCCATAGTGCTCGCGCCACTCGATTCTCAGGCTCTCGTTCGTCCGGTCAATAACGCAATCGCTGCCGGCGTACCGGTCGTTGTTATCGACTCTGATCTCAAGTCCGACAAATACGTCAGCTTCGTTGCGACCGACAATTACAAAGGCGGCCAAATGGCTGGCGAAGAAATGGGCAAGGTTCTCGGTGGCAAAGGGAACGTCATTCTGCTGCGTTACGCCGTCGGTTCCGCGAGCACAGAAGCTCGCGAGGCCGGGTTTCTTGATGCGCTCAAATCCAAGTTTCCAGACATCAAAATCATTTCTTCGGACCAACACGCGGGCGCGACGCGGGAAACTTCTTACGGCGTTGCCCAAAATCTCATCAACCGTTTTGGCCGTGAGGTAAACGGCGTCTTTTGTCCCAATGAAAACTCAACCATTGGCATGACCAAGGCCCTGCGCGATGTTGGTCTGGCCAAGGGCAAAGTAAAAATGATCGGTTTTGATGCAGGCTCGCTTTCCATCCAGGACCTCAAGAACGGCGACGTCCAGGCCCTCGTTGTGCAAAATCCAATGTTGATGGGCTATCTCGGTGTAGCCACCGCCGTGAAACATTTACACGGAGAGAAAGTTGAGAAACGCATCGATACCGGCGTCGTGCTGGTGACGAAGGAGAATATGGATCAGTCCGAAATCAAAGACCTGCTTTATCCTCCCCTGGATAAGTACCTCAAATAAGCCTCAGCCTGAGAGCTCAGGAATCAGGCATGATTTCAAAACAGCCGACCGTCTCCCGTCGCATTCTCAACATTCTTGGACCGTTTCTCGGTCTGTTGCTGGTGATTGGACTCTTTTCCCTCAGCTCCACCGTTCGCCCTTACTTTCTCACTGGCCAAAACTTTAAGATCATATTCACCCAAACCGTCATTGTGGCCATCGGCACGTTCGGGATGACTATGATCATCGTCAGCGGTGGAATCGATTTAAGCGTCGGCTCCGCTGTCGCCTTGACCAGCGTCGTCGGAGCCATAGCCTTGTCTAACGGACATTCCGCAGTAACTGCAATCATTTGGACAATACTTTCCGGGGCCCTGATCGGCCTGATTAACGGCATCGTTATCGGAGGTTTCCGTATGATGCCCTTCATCGTCACACTCGGGATGATGGGCATTGCGCGCGGCGCAGGCAAATGGCTGTCTGGAAGCCAAACGGTAAATATTCCCGAAACCACGCCGGTCAATTCTTTGATGGCACTCAGCAAACCGACTCAACTGTTCCCTCTGCCCATGGGTGTTTGGATCACCGCGGCCCTGGCGGTCCTCATGGTCATCGTGATGCGTCGAACGGTTTTTGGCCGTTATCTTTTTGCCATCGGCGCGAACGAAGCTGCCGCGCGCCTCAGCGGCATTCGTGTGCGATTGCAGAAAGTGATCATCTATACGGTCGCGGGATTGTTTTTCGGTTTGTCCGGCCTGATGCAACTCTCGCGACTGACTCAAGGCGACCCCACCGTTGCTATTGGTCTCGAACTGGATATCATTGCAGCGGTCGTCATTGGCGGCGCGAGTCTCAATGGTGGCAGCGGCAGTATTCTCGGGTCAATGATCGGCGCGCTCATTATGGCCGTCCTTCGCAATGGCTCAAACCAGATGGGCTGGCCGACTTACATGCAGGAAATCATTATTGGCGTCGTGATCATCCTGGCTGTTGGATTGGACAAAATGCGGCAGAGAAGCAGAACAGCGTGAGTCTAGGGCAAAAGCAATACGCGATAAAACCGCTGCGTCGATCCGACCACGGGTTCGCTTGCCGTCGCAGTATTCCCCGTGGCTTGTAAGATTGGCCCTGGCTCATTCCAGTTCGACTGCCCCAGGACTTCCGCATTTTTCAGCAAATAATTGTTCCCTGGAATTGCATTCCAACTCACAGAAGCTACGTCGTTGCTCACGAGAATTGAATTAATCGCCAACGGCGCTACCACCGTCAAACTCGCAGGGCTGCTGGTTACAGCGCCGTAACTGTTAGTGGCAATCACGCTGTATATCGCGGCATCTGAAGCTGTTACGCCTGGCAAAATCAGCGCGGCGTCGGTCGCCTGGTTGATGGCTGCGGCATTCTTTAACCATTGGAATGCGGGGGTTGTGCCGCTCGCGTTCATACTGAATTCCGCAGTGGTGCCTGCGTGATTAGTCCGGCTCGTTGGTTGAACAAGAATGGCTGGAGAGATTGGGATTGTGGCTGCAGTCACCGTGATCGGATTTGTAAATGCTGTAACTGTGCCTTCGTAATTCGAAATCGCATTGTCGGTTCCAACAAATACTTTAACTGACGTATCCAGATCAGCATAACCGCTAAGAGTCACGTTGACCTCTCCCGATGACAGATCAAATTGGCTCGAAGTGATTCGAGATGTCCGAGTCGCGCGAACGTATTGGCTGCCATAGTCCAACGTTACATACGCCGGCTTGTAACTGCCCAAATTGTTCGTGATACCAGAAAGGATGGCCCGCCAATTGTTAGATGAGATTGCGGTTGCTCCGCAGCATGATGTCGGATGGATATACCATTCGTGCGTGAACAACGTGGGAAGGATCAGACTATCAAGGCTGCGCTTCAGCATTTCAGTGCCTCGTGCGAGGACGGTAGCGACGTCGCCGTTGTTCGGACACCATTCTCCGCACGATGCCGCATCGCGAATTTCTCCATAGCAATCGAAGAATTTTCCATTCATTTCCGGATGGCCTGGAACAAGTAAATAATCAGCGTAATACAAGGGCAGTTTGCTTTGACCCTGTCCCGGCGTTTCGTAATTCCGATACGGCCCGGCAACTAACCACGGCGCGGGATTGGTTCCATATTCGATTGCTCCTGGAAGAACTTCGTCGAGAATGAATTCGACTCCCCACTGTTGCAAACCGGCAAAAGCATTCGGACCGATTTCTGAATAGTGCGGAATAATGACTTTCGGCATCGGTATGCCATTAGTAATGTGCCACCGGGTCCCGATATAATAATTATTTGAAATCACGCTATCCGAATAACTCGTTTCTGTTAGATGGTTAAAGTAAAAGAACGTCGAGGCTGTAAAGGAATGAATTGAAGTAGTGGCATTTCCGTTGGTTACCATCCTGCGCAAGTCAGCAGTATTGGTCTGATTGAGGGAGCTGATGAAGACTGGCAAAAACGGTTTGAATCCGGCGTCAATCGCCATCTGGGCCCACCAGAATGGGCCTTCGCAATCATCCACTCGCAACGTCACGAAATTTGGCAGACCGCGCATGACAAACGGTTTTCGCGCGGCCCAAACCAGGCTACGCCACACTGTATCGTCGAGTCCTTCCAGCGGACCAAGCACGGCGACTGGTATCCAATCGTAACTCGCCCATTGAACGGCCCGTCCGGAACCGCATTTCTTGATCGACAGCAACGGATGTCCGCTGCTTAATAAAACCGCACTAGCATTCGTCGGCAGTGAAATTCCCTCAAGGTTCATGCTCAATCTTAGGAGAATAGTGGCATTCGTTTGATGCAGTGCCGTGATGTAATGCATTTGTGATGAAGGCTCTGTCGGCGGAAAAGTGACATTTGTGCCCGTGAAAGCGCTTCCATAGCCGAACCCAAAAATATCCTGCACAAACTGATACCGCGATATAGCCCCGATCGAGAGATCGTTGTCGAAATTCACGAATCCAACTCCGTTCGATACCGCCCTCGAAATGCCTGTCTGGCCGTTGCTGTCCAGATAAACGTGATTTATGTCCAACTGCTTATGTCCGATGATAATGAGCGCGTAGTTCGTGAGATTGGCCGTAGAGCCGTTTGTGGCAATGTTCTGCACGGTGTAAGGCACGCCAAAGTTTTCCAAATAGGGTTGGATCATCCTTTGGAAATCCGAGTATTTGGCGCTCGCAGAATTGACCAGCACAACCGCATCCGCTCCCGTCGTTGCAGCACAAATCTGAACAACAGCCGCCAGCCAGCCTGCCAACGCAAGCAATAGCTGCCAGTGCCTACCCGATCGAAACAGATTGCTCCGCCGAGTGGGTAGGGCAGTCCCGTGCTCTATGGGCGAGGAACAAATCACCTTCTGAGGGATGTCGTTTCGTCAACGGTGGTTTGGTTACAGCTATGTCGCTTTAGGCTGCCGAATCTTCCTTACGCCTAGCACAAAAGCTCGGGCTTGTCCAGAATGACTGCAACGAATGACTGGTCGTAACTTATTACAATTTTGCAGGCGAGATTCGACACGCAGGCCCACGTTCGGAGCAATCAGCCATCTATGGCAAAATCTGCTTTAGGACGAGGTCTGCAAAATCTGATGAAGGACCGGCCCGCTTCGGGCGGTCCGCAAAATCCTTCTGAAAAGACGCAGGTCACCCCCGGAATGGCTGCTCTCCTTCGCGGCGGAAATGGCGAGCCCAGGGAGCCAAACCCAGCGTCTGAATCGCCGAACACGGATCCGGCAAGCATCGCGGCCGCAACGCGAAAGAAACAACTGATTCGACTCTCAATGTTTGTCGCTGACGGCCTCCTGATTGCCCTCGTGGCCCGGCTTGCCTTTGTGAGCCACGGTCACTTCGGATTTTTCGAAATCGCGCTTTGCATCCTCGCCTTCGGAATCGGTGCCTGGCTAAGTTGCCTAGCGCTTTGGATGAAATAGCCGAATTGGACTACGGCCAGCCGCGGGCCATCCAATGGTTTAGTTTCTCTCTCCGTAATAAACGCCTCAGGGCTTCAACGCTGTCTTTCTTGCTATTTCCAGTGCCGCCGCCACTTCCGTCCCATCCTTCAAGGCATACGCTGGCCGCGGATGAGCCTCATTGAAAACGGCGAGGGACTTTGCGTCGAGCGTTGTCTCCGACTCATCGAATTTCCCATCCGCCATCACCGCTTTAAGATTTAGCCCCAAATGTTTTGCCATAAACCGATACATGGCTTCGCGCTTCGATGGCCCATAATCATGGCCTTCTTCTGGCAAATGCACGTTCTCCACATTCCCGACTGAGTCATACAACTTATACACGCTTTGGATGTAAGGAAATTCAACCTGGGGCACGTTTTTCGTCCAATCTTTCCCATCCGAAACAAGGCACATTGGTTTCGGGGCGAAAAGCGCCGCGATCTCCGCATTGTCCGTGTCGTGTTTGTCGCTATGATGAATCGGCAATCCGCTCTCACACTTGCAGCCGCCGAAGAAGTGCGCCGACACCATTACCACTGGCACGCTCACTGCCACACGGGCGTCCGTCGCACCCAAAAGAAATGTCTGCGTCCCGCCGCCCGATTCACCCGAGCACCCGATTTTTTTCGCATCGACATCCGGCAACGATATCAAAAAATCCAACGCTCGCATGCTATCCCAGAGCTGAAGCGTGAGCACATTGTCGTCCTTGTGCGTCGTTTGGGACGAATCATTGTATCCGACCATGTCATAGGCGAACGCGACTGCTCCCATTCGCGCCAGCGTCGCCGCTCGCGTGATTGTTGCCGGATCCAGCCGTCCCAATTGGCTGTGACCATGCGGACATAATACTCCCGGCAACCGACCCGTCTCTCCTGAAGGTCGATACAAATTTCCAGTAACAAAAAATCCGGGCAGGCTTTCGAACGCAACATTTTCGACTGTATAGCCACGGAGCACCTGCTTTCCCCAGATAATCGGCTTCAACGGACAACGGGCCGGCAAAGGCGTCAGATGCGCTTCGCGCAAAATTCCCTCGCGAATGTTTTTTGCTCGTGCTTCCCATTCAGCGCGCGTGTGCCACGTCTTGGCAAACCCTGCCAACTGCTCCTTCCCTTGCTCCTCCGTCAACCTCGGCTCCTTCATTGGCAACGAATCGGCCGCCGGAAGCAGCGATACCATTGCAGTCGAAATCGCTAAACAAATCGGCCATTGCTTTGCGTTATTCATCATAACTCCTCAATTGTAATATCTTTGTATGAAGCTTCCGATTTTCCTCCGCCATGAACCTGAATTCCAATCAGCCCGCTCATCGGAATATCTTTTTCATCTTCGGTATAATCCACGGTCAAAATTCCATTCAGCCACAGGCGGATATGAGGGCCTTCGCAGCGAATCACGTAATCATTCCAGTCATTCGTTTTGACGATATGCTTGATGACCGAGGCTTGCGGGTGCGCCAAAGTCTTCCTTCGACGTGATTCATCATACAGACTCGCCCAGTATCCCTCGCCCATGTCCGCCTGATATCCAATCATCTCAAATGCCGGGTCTTTTTCCCGCTGACTCCGTAATTGAATGCCGCCATTCACAAAGCCCGTCCCTTCGAGTTTCACCTTCAACCGTAAATCGAAATTATTGTACTCCTTCGTCGTGCAAAGGAAATCATTATGCGCCACCGTTTCCTTCAGATTTCCCCCAATCAACGCGCCATTTTCGATGCGCCAAAAGCGATTCGTATCTCCCTGCCATCCGGCAAAACTTTTTCCATCGAATAGTCGAATTCGCTTACCCATCTTCGGAATTGAGATGTGCTCATGTGATTCGAGAAATGTGCCCTTCCCGATAAACTGTGCGACTACCTCGACCTGGACTTCGCTGCGCGCCACGCGCGGTTCCTTTTCGAGGTTCGCCTGTATTTCCGCTCTATTAGTCGAATCAAGATACATAACACCTAACTTGTCTCCGTCGTCAAGAAACGGCCCGGATATGAGCAACTCACCGGAGCTCGCTCGCTTTTCAAGTGATGGAAATAATTTCGTCAGAGAGTCCATCTTCAACTCTGAGGGCCACCCCTTCCAATTCGCGCCTTTCTTTACGATGCAAAGCGTGCATTGCCCCATCTGAAATGGTATTTTCGGCGCGCCAAACTTCATCACATCCACCAACCACGGGTGCGTCTCCGTTTCGAGAATCCCATTTTGTACGTATGGGTCGGGTTTGAAACATTCGGCAATCTGTTCCGGCGTGCTAACCGCAAGAACCACAATCCCCCGGGTTTTCCCTGCGCGCCCGACTGGCCCGGCCGCCATCAATTTCCCAAGATCGAACTGCTTTCCAAAATTGCCGACGTGTTGCGCCTGCATTTTGGTCACCTCCTCATCGCCGAAACCTTTTTCCTTCGGCGAAATGCCAGTGTTCAGGAACACAAATGTATTCGTTTGAACACCTTTAATTTCGGCAGCGGCTCGGAAAGCCAGCATCAGCGCGAGCCAGCAAATAGTCGTTTTCATGGATTAATTGAAAAGTTACTCGGCTCACTAAGGCTCAGCAATTCAAAATCCCGCAACCTTTGCATAGTTTCTAGACGGGCTGTCCAGATTGGAAACGGCTGGCGCGCAAAATTGCCACGAACTTGATTCAATCGAACTAGGTTCGCGTGTCTCGGCAATGGCATAGCCTATGCGGAGGAAAAATCGGCGCGAGGGAAAGCGCTGGAGTACCTGAAGCACGGAGTTGAACCCCAGTAAATTTCCTCACTGCAGATAGTACACACCTAAACATACAACAGGCAGCCCGGAGTCATAAAACTCCGGGCTGTTTTGCCCAAGGCCGAGATTTTAACTGGAATTTACAGGATTTGCAGCTTTCCAAGCGCATATCCACGTGCAGGCGCTCGGGAACAAAAATATACCCTGCGCCTCCTATTATCGACGGGCACGGCGTTGACGGAGAGTTTTCCACCACGCTGACGCCATTTTAATTTGTGCATTGCATCGGACCCATAGAACGGGAAGAAGAAGCAAATGAAGAAGAAATTGATTCAGACAGTTTTGGCAGCAAGCGCGATTGGATTACTGAGTTTTTCAATGACGAGCTACGCGGCTACGGCAGTCGTGCTGGTGGGTAGCGGCGGTGACCATTTCGTGCCGGCGGTGACAAACATCAATTCAGGCGACCGTGTGATCTGGAGCTGGGTTGGACCCAATCACAACACGACCAGTACGGGCGGTCTTTGGGCTTCACCAACTCAAAGCAGCGGTACGTTTACGAATACATTTAACTCTGTAGGAACTTTTAATTACACATGCACGATTCACGCGGCCTTTGGCATGACCGGCTCGATCGTTGTCTCGACTGCCGCGAATACGCCACCGGCTGTTTCCATCACGAATTTGTCGGCCGGCGCGGTTTTTGCAGCCCCCGCCACGATCACAATACGAGCGACCGCATCCGACAGTGACGGTTCGGTCACTAATGTGCAATTCCGGGTCGGGACGGCAGTTGTCGGCAATGTCACAGCATCGCCCTATTCTGCCACGACAAACAATTTGCCAGCGGGCAACTATACCCTCTCTGCTGTTGCCTCGGATAATAACGGCTCGATGGCGACGAATTCGGTGTCGATTAGCGTAGTATCACCGGTCGATATTATGTTGAGTTCAATTCTGCGGTTAGCTCCATCAATGGTTCGATTCAGCTACACGGCGAACGCGGGGCTGCGTTATGTCGTGCAACAGTCCACGGATTTGAGCTCCGGAATTTGGAATTCTCTCAGTACCAATACGGCGACGAGCAGTTCAGTTAATTTCACAAATCTAAACGCAACACCGGGCGCCGCGTATTATCGCGTCGGACGACTGCCGAATCCGTAGATTCTGATCAGCGTGCCACCGATTTCGGAGGTGCGTTTGACGTGCCCGCCGGTTGAAGAGCCAAACGATATATTTCCTTGGCGTCCCAGCGAAAATCGTTGGACGAAATCGACGTCTGGTTCGCAAGAAATGAATCGAAAATCGCCACGGCCAGAATAGCGCAACCCGCCGGGCTGGGATGAAGCTTATCTTCCTGAAGAAAAACGCGCGTTCTGCCTTCGGTAAAAGTGTGGCCGTGAACCGTCACCGTTTTGTTCGCCATCGCATTGCGCATGAAGCTCGAAAGCGGCACGACCACGGTTTGTTTGCGTGCTGCGGCCCATTCTTTGAGGCGGCGATTGGCAGCCGTGAGCGCTGCGGGGCTGGGGATTTGATCCGGACTGAGCATGCGTTCAACGGCCGCAGAAGCGTCGGGAATATCCCCAAGAACAACAGGACATTTGAACGGTTCGATTAACTTCAGTCCGTGTTCAAAACGTTCGAGGCGGTCTTTATCGCTCGAGCCTTCTCCATAACAAAACCAGAAAAGAAAATCCAGAGCCACCAGCAATGACGGATTGGATTGCAGCGCTCGTTCCGACTGACTTTGACCCTGGCTTTCCGGTTGAAGGAAAAGCATCGCGCTGGAAAAATTCCGGACCGGTTCGTGGGAGGCCAGCAATGCGGCATCCAGATACTTGTTGAGGCGCAATTGCAAGGTCGCGGGCCCGCCGAGCGGCTCAGACTCCGTGTATCCTGCCGATGCGCTCGCGCCAATCATGACAATGCGAGAGCATGCAGCTTTTGCAGTCGCGCCTGTTCCGGCCGATTTGGCGGTCTTGGGGGTCTGTTGCGGTTCGGCAAGACAAACCGAAATCGCTGCAAAGGCAGAAAGAAGTAACAACCAGAAAGCCGGTCTTCCTGAGCTGATTTTGAATCGCATTAATGCGGCCGGCACGCCTCCTATAAAAGACGAATGGCCGAATTTTTCAAGGAATTACGCCCGTTTTCTGAAGAGGCTTTCCGTATCCGCGACATTGAGAGCGGAAAGATCGAAGCCGGCTTCTGGATCGCGCTCCTGCGCCGATCTTAACTGGTCAGCGATTTTTTCGGCCGTTGGAGCGGCAAAGTATTTGATCGCTCCGACACTGAGTCGGGAAGCGAAGATAACCACCATCAAGCAGTGCTCATCAATACAATTGACGAACATGCTCTGATTCTCCCCCTGCTGATAAACGCTGGTAAATTTTGTCTCGTGAACGAGGTTGGCGATGGTTTCGTTGGCCATATAAGCGCCGGAAGCCAACGCCGCGATAGTGGTGAGGTCGAACCGCCGCGCATCGCCTTTGTGCGTGATCATGAATCCGCCCTTGTCGATGACCAGAGCGGTGGTGGCGTCGGTTTGTTTGAGAAACTCGCCGAGCGCCGAATCCATTCCGTTGATGTCGGTCTCGTTGAGAGGCGGCAAAGTAGTAGTCATTTCAAGCAGTATATTGTGGGGTGCCCTGATTAATGAACTTGGTCAGCAACGCGCGTGAAATGGCATTGAGAGTTTCGAAGACGCCGGTGCAATCATGCGCCGTCGCCGAAAACGACGGCACCTGCACCTCGCGACTGTTGAGAAGAAACTCCATGTACTCGACCGGCGCCACGCCGTCCAGGTCACGCTTGTTGTATTGCAAAACGTAAGGAATGTCGGCCAGGTTCAAATTCACCGTGCGAAGGTTATCTTCCAGGTTCTGAAAGCTTTCGACGTTCTCGGCCATTTTGGAATATTGCGAATCGGCGACAAAAACGACGCCATCGACGCCGCGTAAAACAAGCTGGCGCGTCGCATTGTAAATGACCTGGCCGGGGACCGTATAAAGCTGAAACTTGGTTTTGAACCCTTTGATCGTCTTGGCTTCAATCGGCAGGAAGTCGAAAAACAACGTACGATCCGAATTCGTAGCCAGCGAAACAAGCCTCCCCTTGTTTCCCGGCGCGGTTTGCACGCGTTTGTGGACCTGGACGAGGTTCGTAGTCTTGCCGCACATCGCGGGACCGTAATAGACGACTTTTAACTGAATTTCTTTTGTTGCGGCATTGAGTATTGCCATAAGTATTTAGCTAGTTCTTAAAGGTGAGTTTATGAGCGAGGGTCGCCAGTTGATCCGTTGGCATGGGTTTCCCAGCGTGTCCCAGAGCAGCAAAGAAGATTTGGTGCACGCGAAAAATTTTCCAGGGAACGTTGTCCACCGTGAAATTGAGATTGTTAAGATCACCCATCCGCAATTCCCGGGTGGATTGATTGACCTTGCTGAAAATATGCGGCAGAAAAGCCGCCAAAGCGTCCCCATCGATACCGGCCGGCAATTTGCTGGCGACTTTGAATCCATCCGATAAGGCAATTAATGCACCGGCGACGCCATCCAGCGTCATGGCGGTCGTCAATACTTCAACAGGGGTTGAAGTCGGCGGCTGCGCAGTCGGTGGGTTTTCGGTTGGGGAAGCCGGGGCAACGGTTTCGGTCTGCTGACGTCGGCGACTACCGGTGTCGCCTGACTTTTGTTCGCGGGAAACAAAATTTGTATTCGGCGATTTTTCGGTGGCAGTTGGCGCATCAGCCTTTTTCGGTTTGATATCTGCCACTGTCACTTTCGCGGCAGTTGATACCGGTGTCTCTTTGAGTTCTTGTGATGCAGGAGTGGCAGCGGGCGGCGGGAGAAAATCGGCAAAAGGATCGGGAATGTCGTCGGCGATTTGTGGCGCGGCAATCTGTCTTGGGGATTGTTTTCGCGTCGCAAGGAATATTGGCATGATGACGGGCAGAGGCAACTCCAGCAGCGCATTATCCTTCAATGACGTGGTTGATGGCGGCGCTGGAAGAATCCAAGAACGCAAGTTTTCCCATGAGAAAATGACTTTGCCTTGTTTAAGCGCGGTATTGATGCGATCGGCCGGCAGCGCAACCATGAGTTGGTCCAAATTCCAATGGGCGACTTCCGTGCGAATGTTTTCCGGCCAAAGCTCCGTCAGATCCTTCAACAGGATGCGCATGACGCCTTGGTCCGCCGCTGGTTGGGCTGGCGCGACTTCCAGACTCACTGCGGCATCCGAAGTGGCCAAAGTGCTGGTCCCACCCGCAGTCCGAATTTCGGCGACCGCCGGTTGCGGAGTTGCCAACTCGACAGGCCTGATGTCCGAAGGCGTTGGCGAAACCGCCTCGTGTCCGTTGTCGCCATTCGAATGTTGGGCTTTTGGGGCATCGAAAAACAGGTCCGGAATTTCTTCACGGGTGGAAGTCTGCGCGACTGGTGTCCGGTTTGTGCTTCCCGGCTTTGCAGGTTGCTTTTGACCCGAAAGGAACAACGGCGCAATGACGGGCAGCGGCAATTCAAGTTTCGGATTATTCTGATCCGATGTCGCCGCAGGAGGCGCCGGACTAATCCAGGAACGCAGGGTTTTCCACGGAAAAGCGACTCGCCCGCGTTTCATGCCTTCGCGAACGGTGTCTGCGGGAAGGGCGATTTTTGCTTCAGCCAAATTCCATTGCGCGATCTCCTGCTGCACTTCGACGGGCCAATGTCCTATCAATGACGCCAAATCGACGTTGATGCAGGGAACCGACTGAGCAGGCCTTGTCGATTCCTCCGAGGATTTGGCCGCTTGCGGAGTTGGCACTCGCGTCCGGGCGGCTTTCGTAGTCGACTTCGGAGTTACCTTGCGAGGCGTCGTCGGAATCGCTTGAGGCGGTTGGACAGTTTCGCCCGGCGCTGAAACCGGCGGTACTGAAAGAGTTGAGGTTCGCCGAGTTGTTTCGAGTTCTGGAACTGCTTGCGTAAGCGTCTCTGTTTCAACTGTTCCCCTGGCAGGCTGCGCCGGGGGACAAATCATCGCGGGGTTTACCTTTGCAAGAATTTCATTGAGCGGCAGCGCAACGTCTCTTGAATCACAATCTGCTCCGATGGAAAAGAGTTGCGGTGCTGCCTGCCGCAGGGAACCAAAGGAAATTTTTACCGAGCCGGACGGCAGTTGAGTGAGGATTCGCTCGAGCGAAATTGTCATCGTCGCGCCGCGAATGTCGAGGTCCCGGACGCGGTCTTTGAGATCGGCGGGAAGTCCGTTCAGGACAGACTGCAAAGAAATATCGATGTCGCTGCCCGAAGCGTCATTTGGCTCAGAGGCAGGAGCGGTTGAAACTGGCTCGGGCGCAGGTGGGGTTGGCGGTTTGGGAGCTGATCGGGGAGTTTGTGCTGGCTTTCGCGCAGGCTCGGAACGCGACGGAGGAGTATAGACCGTTCGTGGAATAGCCAGGCCCACGCTGCCTCGCGGCGCGGCAGTTCGGCCACCGAAAATTGCTTTTAAGAAACCTAGCATTTAAATTCTTTCACGCTTGCTGCGCAAATTCAGCGATAAACTCTTCCACGGCGGCGTTCTCAGACTGGCCTCCCGGTTTGCAGAAAACGCCCAGCGCCGAACCGTCGGAGCGCACGACGTAGTAAAGACGTCCGTTGGTGAAATCCCACACAATACGCCCAGGCAAGAGCCCCTGACTGAGCAGCTTCGGCAGGGCGGGAGCGATGCAATTCATGGCTCGCTCGACCTGTTCATTGACGACTTCTGGTCCCGCGCTTTGGATGTGGTGCTCCCCGCTTGTCGAGCGAGTACAGCAGGCCTGCACCTGCGATAAACGAGGGTTATCCAACCAGTTCTGAACGACGTCTTTCATCCGAGTGGGTTCGCTGCATCAGCAGCCGTGCCAATCATCAAATGATGGCCCTGGGCTGGCTGGATGACCGTGCGGGATTGGCTATTAACAATTTCCAGGTGGTGAAATTCTCCCATTGGCACATGGGTTGAAACGTTCTTGGCCGCCTCGATGAGTTCGTTGCAGGCGGTTGCCCGCGCGGCGCTGTCCGGGCATTTGGAACTGTATAAGACATTCCCCTCGGTTGCGACGAGGACCAGTTCCTTCACGTGCGGGTGATCTCCCAGAAGAGTCGCCATCGCGACCATTTCCTCGGGGCTCGAATTCGAAGGGGTAAAGGAAAAACCTTTCGCTTCGTCAGCAGTGACAAAGCTGGTCTCTTCTTCGTCCCGCACTTGAGCGGCCTCCATCAGCAGCTGCATCCATTGTCCGTGGATGGTGCGGCGTTCGGGTTGTTTCAGGGCTGCGGCGCTGAATTCCCCGCCTCGCAATGCGAGCAATTTTTGAAGAGCGGGCTCTCCAGTCAAGGTGCCTGCGACTGCATGAATGATTTCGCCGCGTTCAATAAAAATGCGGCCATCCAACTTATCGTTGCTAATCTCAAGCAACGTCGATTTGCAGTTCATGCATTCCATCTGAATGATGTCCTCAAGCCCGACCTTGCGCATCACACCGCGGAATCCAACTTCCGGCTCGCCATCCTGCTTCTCCTCGGCAACGACTTCTTCGAAGGCCGGCTTCTTTTTGAATCGAGTCGTCGAACCGGAACGTGATTTAAGTTCCGTGGCTTGTAGAATCAACGAGTCTGCCGCTTTCAAAATATCCTCGACGGTGGGTTCAGCCGGGGCTGCCGGAGCCGGCGCAACCGCAGCAACTCCAACAGGAGCAGGGCCAATGGTGGCTGGTTTGGCGCTTTTCGAACCAGGGAATACCAGTTTGCGAAGGACATAGAGCAGCCAGCACAGCAATCCCGCAATAATAACAAGTGCGCCGGCAATCATCGCGCTGGCGCTACTCAACTTGTCGGTCCAACTGTCTCCATCCGGTTTTCCGGATCCAGGTGTCGGGACTTTGGTTTTCTCGGGAGCTGATGGCTGAGGTGTGGTGTATTCCATAACGGGTGTCGCAGCGGCAACGACTTGTTGGCCGTCAAACAGCATCTGGGTTTCAGAACGAGCCACTCCACTGATTCGCACCTCATCGATCAAACCGGGAAAGTTTTGATTCGGATACGGGGTCACAGGACTTTGGCGGCCAGTCTGGCCGATGGCAAAATCGGGCGTACAACCCGATGGCAATTCGTTGGCCATTACTCCCGAACCAATCAGATTTGCTTTGGCCCGGGAAGGATCCACCAACGTCCAATAGAATTTGAAGTTTTCCGGGTGATCGGGAGCGCCATCGTAAGTGACGGCTGCGTGATACCAGCTCCCAAATCGAATTGCATCCGGGCCCGTGGTGGGAATCGCAGCCGTCAGGCTTTGGGGATTTTTATCTTTGTTGAGATTGATAAATTCGAGCAACGGCTCGGT
>Ga0068857_100000456_pt1 | contig 29195 bp, 26 predicted proteins | sample KBSCornC72_FD_66591 | JGI IMG/M metagenome (GOLD analysis project Ga0068857, IMG submission 66591) | Corn rhizosphere microbial communities from Kellogg Biological Station, Michigan, USA - KBS Corn C7-2 | ecosystem: Host-associated > Plants > Roots > Rhizosphere > Soil ...
CCGGCACCGCCTCGAGGCGATCGGCGAGGTGACGACGGGCGTCGCGCATGAGCTGCGCAATCCGCTCTTCGGCATCTCCTCTGCCGCGCAGCTCCTCCGATTCCGTGTGCGAGAGGATCCCGTCGTCGAGAAGAACGTCGGCCGCATCCTGCGTGAGGTCGAGCGGCTCAATAGCATGGTGACCTCGTTGCTCGAGTATGGCCGTCCGGGCCCGATCACCCTCGCGCCGGGCGACCCGGACGCAGTGTGGGACGAGGTGCTCGAGAGCCAGCGCGGTCTGCTCGAGAGCCGCGCCGTCCTCCTCGAGCGGTCGCGCGCGCCCTCCGCGTCGTGCGCGATCGACGCCCAGCAGCTCTCCCAGGTGTTCACCAACCTCCTCGTCAACGCCACCGACGCCGCGCCCGAGGGGAGCGATCTCACGCTCACCTCGAGCGTCCTCGCGAACGGCCGGTGGCGATGCCGCCTCCGGAACGCCGGTCCGCCCATCGCGCCCGACGTCCTGCCACGGGTGTTCGACGTCTTCTTCTCCACGAAACCCGGTAGCTCCGGGATCGGGCTCGCGCTCTGCAAGCGCATCGTGGAGGAGCACGGCGGCTCCGTGTCTCTCGAGAGCGCGCCGGAGACCGGGACGGCGGCCACCGTCGTCCTCCCCCTCGTCAGGGCGTGAGATCCGGGCGCCGCGCCCGCGGCGCCGCGCGTCTCTGACGCGTAGACACCTTCTGCCCGCTGAATCGTATCGGTGTAGTGTGCGCGGCACGTCGCGGACGTGGGCGCGATCGCGAACGGTCACGGAGCAGTGAGGCGACAGCGATGCAACGGCACGACGTAGCGATGCTCGGCGGCGAGTCGGGGGAGATGCTCTGGCGCGGCCATCGGGTCGCGTTCACGCGACATGGTCAGGGCTCACCGGTGCTGCTCGTCCATGGCGTGTACCCTGGGGCCTCGTCGCTCGAGTGGCGGCATACGATCCCCGCGCTGGCTGAGCGCCACACGGTCTTCGCGCTCGACCTGCTGGGGTTCGGCCGCTCCGATCGTCCGGCAGCACGCTATTCTCCCGGATTGTACCAGGCCCTGTTGGCCGATGTCGTCGCGCGGGTCGTCCGCCACGCCTGCACGGTCGTCGCCAGCGGCCTGTCCGCCGCGCAGCTCATCGCGCTCGCCGCGCGCGACCCCGGCCGCATCGCCTCCCTGGCCCTCGTCGCGCCCACGGGCGTGGCGCACCTTCGGGAGCCGGCAGCGACGGGCGGCGGCGCCACGCGACGGCTCCTCGGCGCGCCGCTCGTCGGCAATGCGGTGTACAACCGCCTCACCTCGACGGCGAGGATGCGCGCGCAGCTTCAGGCGATGTACTTCGACGACCGCCTCGTCACACCGGAGCTCGTCGAATGCCACGTCCGCTCTGCCCAGCAGCCCGGCGGCAAACACGCGGTCCGCGCGCTCCTGGATGGACGACTGAACGTCGACGTGCGCGCCGCGGTGCGTCGGCTTCGCCTTCCCACCCTGCTGCTCTGGGGCGACGTCGCGCGCCGGAATCCGGTGGCCCACGCCCATGCCTTCCGCGTGCTCAAGCACGATCTGGAGTGGACGTTGGTCCACGATGCCGGGGACCTGCCGCACGACGAGCGTTCCACCGAGGTCAATCTCACGCTCCGCTCCTTCCTCGAGCGGACTCGGCGCTGGTCGGGCTCGCCCGACCAGCGGCTGGCGATGGCCTGACGGTTCTACGACCCGATCGCGACACCGATTCACATCGATTGGCGGCGTTCGTTATCTTCCGCCCCCTATGCCGGATTCGTCGATGACCCCCGTCGCGCTGCTGCGCGCTCACTCGCGGCACGCCCCCTGGAACGCGCGCGGCCTTGCGGCCCACGTGACCGCGCTCGTGGACGCGGCGGGGATCCGTCCCACCAACGCGTCGGCGCGGGTCGCGCCCAGCGCGCGGTCCGTGCGCTTCTACGTCGCCAGCGGGCTGCTCGATCGGCCCGAGGGGGCGGGCACGGCGGCGACCTACAACTACCGGCACCTCCTCCAGCTGCTCTCCATCAAGATCCGCCAGCGCGAAGGGGCGACGCTCGAGGGGATCAAGAAGGAGATGAAGGAGGTCACTGGCGATGCCCTCGAGCGCCGCGTGGCCGCCTCCCTCGCGCCTGCCCTCGGCGCCGGCGCCGACCACACCGTGCGCGACAGCGATGAGGAGCGCTCGGCCAGCTGGCGCCGCGTCCCCGTCGCCGACGGGATCGAGATCCACGTGCGCGACGATGCCCCCGCCGCCCGCGACGAAGCACTCGTCGCGATGCGCGAAGCCGTGCGGGCGGCGCTCGGGAGAGCGGATATCCGGTAGCGGCTGTCGCTGATCGGTTCTCGGTATCCTACAGCAGCCTCGAAAACACCGCCGCGCCGTACTCGATCAACCGGTCGTACCAGGGCCGGCGCTGGAACTCCGCGAGCGTGATCTCCTTGGAGCGCGTCAGATCGTCGAGGAAGACCGAGTCCATCTCCGCGCCGAGTGGCTTGTCGAGGAAGACGAAGTTCGACTCGTTGTTGAACGCGAGCGACCGGTTGTCGAAGTTCATCGAGCCGATCGATCCCCAGAGGCCATCGATGATGAATGTCTTCGCGTGCATCATGCTCGGCTGGTACTCGTAGATCCTGATCCCCGCGCGGAGCAATTCCTCGTAGCGCGAGCGGCCCGCCCACCACGTCGTCTTCACGTCGGTATTGCTGCTCACCGTCAGGATGCGCACGTCCACGCCCCGCGCGCGGGCCTGCCGGAGCAGCTTCCGGAAATCGTCGTCGGGGACGAAGTACGAGTTCGCGACGTACAGCGTCTTGCGCGCACCGGCGATCGACAGCGCGATGAACCGCTCCGCCGGCGTGCTGCCCGTCGTGGGTGAGGAGAAGAAGACGCCGGCGTTCACCCCGCCGTCCACTTGCGTGAATGCCTTCTTGGGAAAGAAGATGTCGCCCGAGATCAGCTCCCCGGTGCATTCCGCCCACGCGGCCGCGAATGCCGCCTGCAGCCCCATCACGGACGGTCCTTCGAACCGCACGTTCGTCTCGCGCCACTGGCCCTCGTGGCGCCCGTCGCCCAGCCAGTAGTCGGCGAGACCGAATCCGCCCGTGTACGCGATCTGGCCGTCGACCACGACGACGCGCACGTGTGAGCGGTCGCTCGCGTTGTGCAGCGAGTACCAGTGGAGCTGGCGAAGGAGGGCGAGCTCGACGTGCGCCGCGCGCAGACTGTCCGCCCACTCCTCTTTCAGGTTCTGCGAGCCGAAGGCGTCGAGCACGAGGAGCACGCGCACTCCCGCCCGCGCACGTTCTTTCAGGATGGCCGCGAGCGTGTCGGCCACCGCACCAGGCTGCGAGTAGTACATCTGCACCGTGATCGTGCGCCGCGCCGCGCGCAGATCCCGCCAGAGCTGCGGATACAGGCCATCGCCGTTCAGCGCGAGCTCCGCCGCGTTGCCGCTCGTGAGATGGAGGCCCGTGTAGAGCTCGATCGATTCCGTGAAGAGGGAATCACCCACGGCCGGTGGCCCTTCGTGGTCGCCGATCGCCACGACGGCCTTCACCGGCGTGCCTCGCGTGATCGAGAGGATGCCGATCAGAGAGAGCACGATGACGAGCAGGACGCCCAGCACCACACCGACGCGCTTGACTCGGAGCATTTTTCGCATTTGCTCGCTCCCTTCCACATACTTCATGCCAAGATGCCGAGCCCGGTATTGCCCCGTTGCACACGCGGGTTCGGCTGGGACGGACGGAGGTTCGCATGGAATTCTCTGGTCGCAGCGTGGTGCTCACCGGCGTCGGACGCGAAGGCCAGGTGGGCGAGGCCGTCGCGCGGGCGTTCGCCGAACGCGGCGCGCGTGTCTTCCTCGTCGATCGCCAGGAGAGCGAGGCGCGCGCGCGCAGCGAGACGCTCGTGGCCGCGGGGCTGCGTTCGGCCGCGCTCGGCGCTGATCTGACCGACGTCGCCGCCGTGGACGCGCTCGCCGCGCGCGTGCGCGACGCCACCAGCGGTCGAGTCCACGCGCTCGTCCATCTCGCCGGCGGATTCGCGGCGAGCGGCCCACTCGCGGACAGCGACCCGGCGGCGTGGGCACGCCAGTTCGCCATCAACGTCACGACCGCCGCCCTCACGGCGCGCGCTTTCATTCCACTGCTGCGCAGCACGAAGGGCGCGATCGTCTTCTTCGGCTCGGAGGCTGCGCTGCCCGGCGCGCGTGTCGCCGGCATCTCCGCGTACGCGGCAGCGAAGACGGCCGTGCTGACGCTCACGCAGGCGATCGCGCAGGAAGAGCGCGACAACGGTGTCCGCGCCAACGCGCTCGCGCCGACCTCGATCCGTACGGCGGCGAACCTCGCCGAGATGGGCCCCGACGCCGCGTACGTCACGCGCGAAGCGGTCGCCGACGTCGTGCTCTGGCTCTGCTCCGACGCGGCGCGCGCAGTCACCGGCCAGATCGTCCGAGTGCGGTGAGTAGCCCCTGGGTCGTCTTGCCCCGTGCGACCCGGCGCTCCAGCTTGCCCACATGACAGTCGTGACGCGCCGCCGGGCAGTGTCCCGGGCAGTTCGGCTCGACCGGTCACTCGAGGCGCTCCCGCTCTTCCGCCTGAGTGACTCCGCCGACGACGGCGTGATCACCTATGCCGATGCCACGGGCGGCCGCTGGCGGGTCATCCCCAGCCCTGGCGACCGCCTCCCCGGCACCTTCGATCAGGACGTCTACGTCGAGCTGCTGCGCCGCTTCCAGGAGGCGGGCGAGCCCACCGACGGCGTGATCACCTTCACCCTCCACGCCTTCCTGCGCGCCATGGGGCGGCGCGTCGACGGCCGCACCTACGAGCAGCTGCGTGGCGCCCTCGGACGGCTCGAGCGGACGACGCTCGAGTCGGTCGGCATCTACGAGCTGGCGAGCGGCACGCGCGCGGACCTGCGATTCACCCTGCTCACCTCGGTCGCCGTCGAGCGCCGGCGGACACTGGATCGCGAGCAGCTGCAGCTCTTCAACAGCATCGCGACCGGCGAGCCCGGCGTGGCGCGTGTCGTCCTCGCCGCCGTCGTCCGCGACAACCTCGCCGCGAACCACGCCATCAGCATATCGGCGCCCTGCTACTGGGCACTCGGCTCTCCGGTCGCGCGCCGGCTGTATCGCCTTCTCGAGGTCGCTCGCGCCGATGGAAGGCTGACCTGGCGCGTCGGCCTGGATCAGCTCGCTCAGCAGCTGCCCCTCGCGCAGCGATACCCGTCACATCTCCAACGCGTGCTTCAGCCGGCCCACGAGATGCTCGTGGCGCAGGGTGTGCTTCGAAATGCCGCCGTTCGGCAACATCAGCGCGACTGGTTCGTCGATTACGTACTGGGCTCGCGGCCAGCCTGAAGGCCCGTCCCCCGGAGACCGCTCCGCAATTCGGCAGGGGAACACTTCCGCTCGGCGGGGCGTATCTACTGAAAAAGACTTCCTCTTCACGCAGAGTCGTTCATGCTTCGTCGCCGCTCCGCTCTTCTTGCTGCTGCCATGCTGCCGGTCGTCGCCGGCGGCTTCCTGTATCAGAACCGTGCGACGACCGACGGCGCGCGCGTTCTCGATCAGGTGCTCCAGCTCGTGTCCACGCGCTTCGTCGACACGGTCAGCCAGGGCGCCCTCTACGAGAAGGCGGCTCGCGGCCTCGTGAAGGAGCTCAACGATCCGTACAGCGAGCTGTTCTCCCCGAAGGAGCTCGCGAGCTTCTCGCAGCAGACCAACGGCAAGTACGCCGGCATCGGCATGCAGATCGAGGAGCAGCAGGGCGCGATCACGATCAGTCGCGTCTTTCCGCACACCCCGGCGGAAGCCGCGGGTGTGCGTGAGGGCGATCGCATCGCCTTCGTCGATACGCTGTCGACGCGCGGGTGGAAGACGCAGCAGGTCTCCGATTATCTGATCGGCGTGCCCGGCACGAAGGTCACCGTGAAGTTCCAGCGACCGGGTGTCACTGACCTCATCACGAGCACCTTCACGCGGCAGGTGATCCACATCCCCGCCGTGCCGTACGCCATCCTGCTCGACAACAAGATCGGCTACGTCCCCGTGCTGCGTTTCAACGAGACGGCCACGGAGGAAGTGCAGGAGGCCGTCGCGCGACTCACGCGCGAGGGCGCGAAGGGCGTCATCCTCGACATGCGCGGTAACCCTGGCGGCATCCTCGACCAGAGCACGGCGATGTCGAACCTCTTCCTCAAGTCGGGTCAGGAGATCGTGAGCGTCCGGTCGCGCACGAGCGACACGCAGCGCTTCACGACCGCGGGCGACGCCGTGTTCCCGACCGTGCCGCTCACCGTCCTCACCGACGAAGGCACCGCATCGGCGAGCGAGATCGTCGCCGGCGCGCTGCAGGACCATGACCGCGCGCTCGTCGTCGGCAGCACGAGCTTCGGCAAGGGGCTCGTCCAGACGCTCTTCCCGCTCGACGGCGGTTACGCGCTGAAGATCACGACGGCGAAGTGGTACACGCCGAGTGGGCGCAGCATCCAGCGCGAGCGGAAGTTCGTGAACGGTAAGTTCGTCGAGGCGACGCCCGACTCGCTCGAGACGGAAGCCAAGAAGAAGGCGCGTCCCGCCTATCGCTCGGATGCGGGCCGCATCGTGTACGGCGGCGGCGGCATCACGCCGGACATCCTCGTGCGCGACGACACGCTCACCACCGCCGAGCAGACGCTGTCCAAGGCGTTTGCCCCCAAGAGCCAGGACGTGTACGTCACGCTCGCCGACTATGCGCTCGAGCTGTCGCGCGGCGCGAAGAAGGACTTCAAGGTGCAGCCACAGTGGCGCGACGAGTTCTATCGCCGACTCGTCGCCAAGGGCGTGACGCTCGACCGCGCACAGTACACGGCGGCGGGCCGCTACGTCGATCGCCTGATCGAGCAGCGCGTCGCGCGATTGGTCGCTGGCGACTCGACGGCCAAGCGCCGCGACTTCCCCTTCGATGCGCCGCTCCGCAAGGCCGTCGAGGTGATGGAGAAGGGCCAGTCGCAGCGCGATCTCTTCACCATCGCCGCGGCGACGCGGCTGTCGGACAGGACGACCGCACCCTGACGACACCCGCAGGACAGCGATCGAGAACGGGCGCCTGCATGGGCGCCCGTTTTACATTGTCGGACATGCCCACGTCGCTGCGCCAACTCACCCTGCTGCTCGTCGGTGCGCTCGCCTGCGCGAGGCCGGCGCCACCCACGCCGCTCGTCTCCATCCCCGCCGAGCCGGGTGAGCGGCATCTCCGCAACATCCGCCAGCTCACGGCAGGAGGAGAGAACGCCGAGGCGTATTTCAGCGCGGACGGACGACGTCTCGTCTTTCAGAGTACGCGGGACGGGCGCGCGTGCGATCAGGAGTTCGTCATGAACGTCGACGGCTCGGGGCTGCGCCGCGTGTCGACCGGCACGGGAAAGACGACCTGCGGCTTCTTCTACGCGAACGACGAGCGCGTCCTGTTCGGCTCCTCGCACGCCCTCGAGCAGGACTGCCCGCCCAAACCCGATCCCTCCAAGGGCTACGTGTGGGGGCTCGATCCCTTCGACATCTACACGGCAAAGCCGGACGGCAGCGACCTGCGCCGACTCACCAACTACGGCGTCTACACCGCGGAGGCCGTGGTCTCGCCCGACGGCCGGCGCATCGTGTTCACGTCGCTGAAAGACGGGGATCTGGACATCTACACGATGAACGTCGACGGCACGGACGTGCGTCGGCTCACGACGACCCCGGGCTACGACGGGGGGCCCTGGTGGTCGCCCGACGGGAAGCAGATCGCGTATCGCGCCTGGCACCCGACGGACAGCGCACTGACGGCATATCAGGATCTTCTGCGTCAGCGACTCGTCCGCCCGAACCGCATGGAGCTGTGGATCATGAACGCCGACGGCAGCAATCAGCGGCAGATCACGCACCTCGGCGGCGCCAACTTCGGTCCGTCGTGGACGCACGACGGCAAGCATCTGATCTTCTCGTCCAACTACAAGCAGCCGCGGAGCGGGAACTTCGACCTCTACCTGGTCGCGCTCGACGGCACGGGGCTCGAGCAGGTGACGACGCACGACGCGTTCGATGGCTTCCCGATGTTCAGTCCCGATGGACGAAGCATCGTGTGGGCCTCGAACCGGCACGGCTCGACCGCCACCGAGACGGATCTCTTCATCGCGGACTGGGCGCCGTAGCGCCGGCGCTCAGCGGGCGTGCGCCGAAGGCGCCGCGTGCGTCGCCGGGAGCATCTGTCGTAGACGCGCCACGCGCTCGGCCACCGCGCCACTCTCCGCCATGTCCGCGCGAGCACGGGCGAGCGCCGAGAGCACGGTCGACGAGTCGCGGTCCCCGAACGCCGCGCCGATCTCGCGCAGCGAGAGCGCGAGCAGCTCGTGACAGAGGAGCATGCCGATGCGCCGCGGCTCGACCACGCGGCGCGAGCGTCCGGCACCCACCAGCTCGTCCGGCGAGACACCCCATTCGGCGGCCACGGCGTCCTGTACCACCTGCGCCGCCCGCAATGGGTGCGTCGCGCTCTCGCTGCGCTCCGTGCGCATCGCGACGGCGCGGCGCGCGAGCACGAGCGTGAGGGGAGACCGCTCGAGGGCGGCGATCGCGAGCAGTCGCGTGAGACTGCCCTCCAGCTCGCGCACGCTTTCCTCGCACTGTGACGCCAGGTGATGCGCCACGCTCGGCGGCAGCTCCACACCGAGCATGGCCGCCTTCGCGTGCAGGATCGCCACGCGATGTGCCCAGTCGGGAATGCCCAGCGTTGCGCTGTGGCCGGACCGGAACCGGCGCACGATCCGCTGCGCGAGCGCGCTCGATCCCGCCGCATCGTCGCTCGTCAGCATCAGTTGGCGCCCCGCGCTCACCGCGCGCGAGGCGAGCGAGAGCAGGGCTTCCTGCGCCGTCGCGTGACGGTCGAGCACGTGCACGTCGTCGACGACGATCAGCGAGGCGCGCGCGAGCTCGTCCAGCATCAGCTCCGGCGTGCCGCGTCCCAGTGCTGTCGAGAGACGATGGAGGAAATCATCGGCCGTGAGCAGCTCGGCGACACGCAACGGATCGCGCAGCGCCGCTTCCGCCGTCACCGCATGCGCGAGATGCGTCTTCCCCAGCCCGGTCCCACCGACGAGCAGGATGGGGTTGTAGAGCGTACCTGGCGCCACGGCCGCAGCCGAGGCGGCAGCGTATGCCCCCTCGTTGCTGCGACCGACGACGAACTGCGGAAAGGTGTACCGAGGATTGAGCGTCGCGGCCACGCCCCGCGTTGGAGCAAAAGCCGTGACGCAGCAGCGAGCTCGACCATCAGGTCCTCCAGCGCGAGGGCTGCGCGCTGCTGGCCGGTTCGAGCGCCGCGCTCTGGTGCATGAAGTGCGGAGGGCCTGAGGCACCGCACCCCGCACCGCCGTATCCCCGTATCCCCGTATCCCCGTATCCCCGCGATGTCAGACGGAATCGCCACTCCTGCCGTTCGCGCCCCAGACTTCCCCGACACGCTCGATTGGGTGCACACCGCCGGACGGCGGCTCACCCTCGGCGACTTCCGCGGTAAGCTGCTGCTGCTCGACTTCTGGACGTACGGCTGAATCAACTGCATCCATGTGCTCCCGCAGTTGCGGGAGCTCGAGCAGCGGTTCGGCGATGCGATCGCGGTGGTCGGCGTACTCAGCGGGAAGTACACGGCCGAGCGAGTCACTGCGCGCATCCGCGACGCGTCCATCAGGCTCGACGCGGTCCATCCGGTCCTGAACGATCGGCAGTTCCGCGTCTGGCGTGCCTATGCCGTGCGCGCCTGGCCCACGCTCGTCGCCATCGATCCGAAGGGCGCCGTCATCGGGATGAGCGCCGGCGAGTTCACCGCCGACGGCGTGACCCCATTCGTCGAACGCGTCCTCGGCGAGGCGCGTGTGTCCGGCGTGCTGCGCGAGGAGTCGATGCATCTCGCCGCCGACCCGCCCACGATCCCACCGAACCTCCTGGCGTTCCCCGGCAAGGTGGCCGTCCGCGACGATCGGATCGCCATTGCCGACTCCGGCCACCATCGACTCCTCCTCGGGCGCCTCGAGGACGATGGAAATCGCATGCGCGTCGAGCGCGCCGTAGGCTCCGGTGTCGCAGGGTTCGTCGATGGTGACACCGGTGCTTTCCGCTACCCGCAGGGCGTCGCCTTCGGCGCCAGTGACACGCTCTACGTCGCCGACACCGGGAACCACGCTATCCGCGCCGTCTCGCTCACGGACGGTTCCGTGCGCACCATCGCCGGCACCGGTGGGCAGCTTCGCACGGCGCGCGACCGCGCCGCCGGCGCGATGAGCTCCCCGTGGGACATCGCGTTCGACGGCGAGATGTTGTACATCGCCATGGCCGGAATCCATCAGCTCTGGACGCTCGACCTGCGCGGCGGGATGGCCGCACCATTCGCGGGCACTGGTGCCGAGGAGCTGCACGATGGCACCCATGGCGAGGCGGCCCTCGCCCAGCCGATGGGGGTCGCCCTCGCCCGGGATGCGCTCCTCGTCGCGGATGCCGAATCGAGTGCGGTGCGTGAAGTCGATCTGGGCACGCCTGGCGCGGTACGCACCGTCGTCGGCACCGGCCTGTTCGACTTCGGCCACGTCGACGGCGTGGGCGATCGGGTGCGCCTCCAGCATCCGCAGGGGCTGGCCGTCGCGGATGACGGTCGCGTGCTCGTCTGCGACTCGTACAACGACTCGCTTCGCTGGCTCGATCGGGCGACGCGCGAGGTCTCGACGTGGATCGACGGGCTGCACGAGCCCGGAGGGCTCGCGATCGGGGGGCGGCGCGTCTACGTCGCCGACACGAATGCGCACCGCGTCGCGGTGATCGACATCGGCTCGACGGAGGTCCGGCCACTCGTCATCGTCGAGTGACGTGGGCGCGCGCGCTCAGGCGCGCCGTTGCCACGCGCCGAGGTTCTCCTCCAGGTGCGCGCCATGGCGCATGCCGACGAGCGCGCACGCGACTCCGGGCAGTGAGGTCGCGAATCGAAGCGCGCGCTGCGCATCCGTCGCGCATTCCGGAAAGAGATCGCGCACCTCGTCCGGGAGTCCCGTGGCGAGTCGTCCCTGCATGAGCGCCGCACTCGCGACGACACCGATTCCCAGCGCGTCCGCGGCCTCGAGCAGGGTGACCATCCGTCGCCCGAGTGGCTGCGTCGGCACCCGTGCCGCCTCGGGCATCGCGAGGCTCAGCGGCAGCTGCACGAGACGGAAGTGGTGGCTCGTGCCCGCGACCTCTCGCGCCACGGCCACGAGCTCGGCCAGGGTGAGGTGCTGGCGGTGCTCCGGCCCCACACGGAGGCCAAGCCAGGTCGCGCAGCCGTAGCTCACGATCTCCCCGCGCTGCGCCGCCTCCTCGAGGAAGGTGAACGCCGCACGCAGGCGCGCGCGGAATTGCGCGCGGTCCACGCCGAGCAGCTGCTCCTCCGGATTGTGGAGGTAGTACACATCGATGGTCTGCAGCCGCAGGTTCGCTCGGCTCTGCGCGAGCTGATGCGCCAGGAATGACGGGGCGAGCGAGTGACCGCCGCGGACGAGCTCATCCTGCGTGACGATACCCGTCGCGAACAGCGTCGCTTCTCGCCACGCTTCGTACGCCGCTCGTGATGGCGGGGGCGCGGCATCGAACGCGAGATAGCCCCCCTTCGTGCAGATAATCACCTCGTCGCGACGCGCCCCGCCCGATTCGAAGAGCGCATCCAGCGTTCGCCCGACGGTGCGCTCGGAGCGCTGGCAGCGGTAGTTGCTCGCCGTGTCCACGAGGTTGACGCCCAACGCGATCGCCGCGCGCAAAGTCCGGGCGTATGCGTCGTCGTCGTCGTCCGTGCAATCGCCGAGATATGTGCCTGCACCGAGCGCACCGACCGTCAGTCGCCGCGGGAAGGCGCGGCGGAAGTCTTCGCGGGTCGCCGGATCGCGTTCGAGCGCTCGCCGGGTTCCGGCCGTCGTCGCGCGCGTCGGGGCGCGTGGCGAGCCGCCGACGAGCCGCGCCGGTTGGAGCTCGGCACCGCTCTGGTGGGGGTGCAGGTCCGTCGTACGATCGTGCATGTCAATTGTGACGCTAGAGGCCCAGGGAGCATTGGGCAAGGGTGCCGATCCGTGTGCGGCATTTGCGTTGCGGTGAACCACGGGTGGTATTGGTGCGAAGGGGACATCGCGCTCGCGGTGTCCTCTCCGCGTGGCGCTGTGCCCACACCCGAACCCGCTCCCCCCTCGTGAAGCGCCTCGAGCTCATCGCCTTCCTGGCCGCTGCCGGCTGCGCGGCGCAGCACCCACCCGTGCTGACTCCCGTACGGATCGATACCACGCGCACCGCCGCAGCCGCCGGAGCGGCACCGCTGCCAGCCCCGGCCAGCGCCGGTGTCGGCGTGCGCCGCGTCGAGACCGATCCGCTGCATCGCGTCGATCGGATGGAGTGGCCGGGCCCGAACATGTTTCGCTCCGGGTCGGGAGCCCCTGGTCCCGAGTACTGGCAACAGCGCGCCGACTACACGATTGCCGCGACGTTGGACACGACGCAACAGCGTGTCAGCGGCACGGTCACGATCCGGTACAGCAACAACTCGCCCGACAGCCTGCGATTCGTCTGGCTGCAGCTCGACCAGAACCTGTATCGCCCCGGCAGCAAGGGCTCCATGCTCTTTCCCGCTGACTCCCGCTGGGGAGTACGCGGCTTCCGTGGGGGCTACGACATCGAGGGCCTGCAGGTCAACGGACGCGCCGCGGCCCTGCACGTCGACGACACCATGGGGCGGATCGATCTCGATCAACCGGTGGCGCCGCGAGGTGGCCGCCTCACCATCTCGATGAGCTTCGCCTTCCGGGTGCCCGAACACGGCTCCGACCGGATGGGGCGCGACGGAACGCTCTACGAGATCGCCCAGTGGTACCCGCGCATGGCGGTCTTCGACGACATCCGTGGCTGGAACACCGATCCGTATCTCGGACAAGGTGAGTTCTATCTCGAATACGGGGACTTCGAGTACGCCATCACCGTCCCCGCCGGCTACACGATCGCCGGCAGCGGGGTGCTGCAGAATCCCGCCGAGGTGCTCACCGCCGCGCAACGCGACCGGCTCGCGCGGGCGGCGCGATCCGACACCGTCGTCGCGGTCATCACCAACGACGAAGCGCGCGCCACCCCCACCGCTGGAACGAAGACATGGCGCTTCCGTGCGCAGAACGTGCGCGACGTCGCATGGGCAGGCGCCCCCGATTTCCGCTGGGATGCCACGAACGCCAACGGCGTGCTGGCCCAGGCCTACTACCAGATCGCAAAGGCGGGGAAGGCGTGGGAACAGGGCGCCGAGCAGACCGCGTGGACGATCCGGAACTACTCGGAGCTGTTCTTCAGGTATCCGTATCCGCAGGCGACGTCAGTCGCTGGGCCCGTCGGCGGGATGGAGTATCCGATGTTCGTGATGGTCCACTACGGCAACCCACTCGATGACCCGAAGTCCATCTTCGGCACGATCAATCACGAGCACGGCCATGAGTGGTTCCCCATGGTCGTCGGCTCCAACGAGCGCCGGTACGCGTGGCAGGACGAGGGCTTCAACACGTACATCAACGCGTTCGCGCTCGAGCGTCGGTATCCCGGCACCACCCCCTTTCCAGGCTACGTCACCAACTGGCGACAGACGGTCGAGAACCACATCGACGCGCCACTGCTGTCACCGCCCGACCAGATCAACGCACGCGCGCTCGGTGCACTCGGCTACCGGAAGCCGGCAGTCGTGCTGCTCGCGCTGCGCGACAACGTGGTCGGGCGGGCCACCTTCGACCGCGCGTTCCGCGAGTACACACAACGCTGGGCGTTCAAGCATCCTTCGCCTGCCGACTTCTTTCGCACGATCGAGAACGTTTCCGGGATGGACCTGGGCTGGTACTGGCGTGCGTTCTGGTACTCGACCGACGTGCTCGACATCGGCATCGACAACGTCAGCATGCGTCAACAGGAGGGACAGAACTACGCGGTGGTCGCCATGCGGCGTTACACCTCGGTGCCATTCCCCGTGCGACTCCGGCTGCTGTTCAGGGACAACACCACGGAGGATGTCGCCCTGCCGGTCGAGATCTGGTCGGGCGGCGAGCGCTATGAGGCGGTGCTCGCGGTGAAAGGACCCGTCGTCGGGGCGCGCCTCTGGCCCGACGGCGTCGTGCCTGATTGGAATCCGACCAACGATGCGTGGGGCGCACCGGTTCCCGGTGTACTCGCGTCGCCCCCGGCGACGACCGGAGGCTTGAGCGGGGAGATCCCCGCCCGCGCCGCGCCCTGAGGACGGCTGCTGCGCCACAATGGACTCCGTGGCGAGCGCGACCGCGCCGCTCGAGCACTGTGGGGAGTTGCCCGATGGCTCTCCGGTTCGTCGAGCATTAGATTCTGCCCTTTCCGTTGGTGGCTGCAGCTGGCTCCGGATGTCCGATCGTGACGTCCGGAGCCATTTGTCCCCGTTCAGGCACCGTCGTCGCCTGACGTTGTTTCTACACAGTGGAGTTTGACATGCCAGAGTTTGGCGCATGGGCCAGCCGGTGGTGGATCCCGGTGTTGTTCGTCGTGATCGCGGGACACCTCACGAACGTCTGCGTGACCCTCTTCCTCCATCGCGCCCAGACGCACCGCGGTGTGCGGCTGCACGGCATCGCGTCGGTGCCGATGCGCATCTGGCTCTGGCTGACGACGGCGATCGTCACGAAGGAATGGGTCGCCTGCCATCGCAAGCATCACGCGTTCGCTGATCGCGAGGGCGACCCGCATTCGCCCCTCGTCGAGGGCCTGCGTGAGATCCTGCTCAAGGGCGCCTTCTACTACCGCAAGGCGGTTCGTCAGCCCGGCATGCTGGAGAAGTACGGCAAGGGCACGCCGAACGACTGGATCGAGCGCCATCTGCTGACGCCCCTGAACTGGACCGGCATCCTCGTGATGCTGGCCATCGACATCTACCTGTTCGGCTTCTTCGTCGGACCCGCCGTCTGGGGCATCCAGATGATCTGGATCCCGCTCTGGGCTGCTGGCGTCATCAACGGCATCGGCCACGCCCTCGGCTACCGCAACTTCGAGGTCAAGGACGAGAGCCGGAACATCTCCCCCATCGCGATCTGGCTCGGCGGTGAAGAGCTCCATAACAACCACCACGCCGATCCCAAGAGCGCGAAGTTCAAGGCGAAGTGGTTCGAGTTCGACATCGGGTGGGCCTACATCCGCACCCTCCAGCTCTTCGGCCTGGCCAAGGTGGAGTACGCGCGGAACTACGGCTCCGCCGCGCTCCGCCACGACGAGAACGCGGTGGACGCCGCCGCCTGAGGCGCGACGGCCGCCTACGGCGGCGATGAACGGTTATCAGTGAACGAGGCACACCGGCCAGAGCCGGTGTGCCTTTTTCTTGGTCTCCCGGGGCCAGCGCGCTTCACCGACACCCGTGAACCATCGACCGCGAACCGCGATTTGAGGTATAGATTTGGCATCCCCGCAATCCGTGAGGTCTCATGCCTAGCACCGTCACCTGCGTGCGTTGTGGTCAGACACGCGCCGGTTTCGAACGTCCGCCCTTTCCGGGCCCGATCGGGGCCCGCATCGTCGAGAGCCTCTGCCAGGAGTGCTGGGGACTCTGGTTGAAACAACAGACCATGCTGATCAATCACTACGGCCTCAACGTGATGGATCCGCAGGCGCGCAGCTTTCTGACGAAGAACATGGAAGCGTTCCTCTTCAAGAGCGGCGGCGAGGAGGACGTGGACACCTCCAAGAAGGGCACCATCGCATGGTAGCACGGGTCGCTCGCAGCCTGCTGCTCGGGCTTGGTGCCGTCTCGGCGCTGAACGCGTGCGCGACGTCGAGCCGTGGCCCGCAAAGCGCAACAAATCCGACGGCGGCTCGTGCCGCATCCGCTGGATGGGCCGACTCCGTGCTGGCCACCATGTCGCTCCGCGACAAGGCCGCACAGATGGTCTGGCCCTGGGTGCTGGGCGACTACACCGCAACCGACGACCCGACGTACGAGCGCGTCCTCGGGTTGGTGCGCGATCAGCACGTCGGCGGCGTCATCATCTCGGTCGGCTCTCCGACGGAGATCGCCAGCAAGCTGAACGCACTGCAGCGCGCTAGCGCCCTCCCGTTGCTCGTCGGAGCCGATCTCGAGACGGGCGCGGCGTTCCGCGCTCGCGGAGGGTACTTCCTCCCGAACGCGATCGATCTGGGTGGAGCGACCTGGTTCCCCTACCAGATGGGGATCGGCGCCACGCGCGATACGACGTTCGCGTACGAGATGGGCCGCGTCACCGCGCGCGAAGGCCGAGCACTGGGCATCCACGTCGCGTTCGCCCCGGTGCTCGACGTCAACAACAATCCGAAGAACCCGGTCATCAGCCTTCGGTCGTTCGGCGAGAACCCGCAGCTCGTCGCCCAGCTCGGTGCGGCGTTCGTGCACGGGATCCAGGACAACGGGATGCTCGCCACCGGCAAGCACTTCCCGGGACACGGCGACACGGAGCAGAACTCCCATCTCGAGCTCGCACGCGTCAACGCCTCGGCGGCGCGTCTCGACAGCGTCGAGCTCGTCCCCTTCCGCGCCGCCGTTCGCGCGGGCGTGCGTGGGATCATGACCTTCCATGGCTCGCTGCCCGGCCTGGATACCTCCTCGCTCCCCGCGACACTCAATCCACGCATCATGACCGATCTCCTCCGCGGGAAGATCGGCTTCCGCGGCCTCATTTTCACCGACGCGCTGGACATGAACGGCGTGCTCGGAAAAATGACCATGGCCGAGGTGACGCAGCGCGCCGTCCTGGCGGGAAACGACGTCCTGCTCATGCCGACCGACATCGCGGGAGCCATCGACGCCGTCGTCGACGGCGTGCACCGCGGTCTCTTTCCGGAATCGCGGATCACCGAATCCGTGCGTAAGCTGCTCGTCGCCAAGCAGGAGATGGGACTCGCGCGTCAGCGCTACACCGATCTCCAGGCCTTGCGGTCGGTCGTCGCCGATAGCGCGAACCTCGCGGTCGCGCGCCTGGCGGCAGAGCGCGCGATCACGCTGGTGAAAGATTCGCTCGAGTTCGTGCCGCTCGGTCGCATGCCACGAGCATCGCGCGTCGTCAGTGTGACGATCGCGCCCCGCACCGACCTCGGCGCCGGCGTCGTCTTCAACGCCGAGCTCACGCGGATGTTTCCATCGCTGCGTTCGCTCTCCCTCACGACGGATCAGGTGTTCGACGCAACCGCCGCGGTGGCTGCGCCAGGGCAGGCCGGACGGCCCGCAGCGTACCTCGCGAGCCCGCAACCGCGGCTCGTGCCCGCCCTCGTCGAGAACGCGCTGCGTGGCGCGCAGGGCGCGGATCTCGTGATCGTCTCGTCGTACTTCGGGGCGAGCTCCTCGACCTCGCGACTCTCCGCGCCGGAGGGAATGGCCGATCTGCTCAACGGACTGCAGAAGGCCGGTACGCGCGTCGTCCTCGCCACGTTCAGCAACCCGTATCTCGCGCAGGATCTGCCACCGACGCCCGCGTATCTCGTCGCGTGGGGAAACTCCCCGATCGTGCAGCGCGCCGCCGCTCGTGCCTTGCTCGGTCTCGCGCCGGTTGGGGGGCAGCTTCCCATCACCATTCCATCAGTCGCGCCGTACGGCGCAGGCCTGCATCGCGACGCGTTGCCGCCGACCGCCGCACCCGCGACACCGTAGCGTCTGATCACGCGCGCGAACGCCATCGGGGTTCGCGCGCGCCAGCCCGGTTCTTGCGCGGGACAGCGGCGTGTTCGTCCGCCGCATGCGTACGCACCGCACGGGACAGTCGTCCGTTGACGGCGCTGCTCGTCCACGGTATATCAGCACCCGCGCCGCATCGAATTCTGGACGAGTTGCTACCAAGTCCACTCGGCTGGCGGCAGTGCGCTATTGACATTAGTGACACTTCGTTACTAATTCGCGGTCCTATGCGCGAGCGCCTTCCACCCCTGGTCAAGCCGGCGACCCGAAAGATCACGCTGGCGGTCGACGTGGTGGTGCTCTCGCCGCGCGCCGAGTCGCTCGCCGTCCTGCTCGCGCGCACGGCGCCCGGTGGACGCGAGCGGTGGTCGCTCCCGTGGGATGCGCCGATGCCCGGCGAGGCCTTCGAGGACGCGGCGTCTCGCATCACCGAAGCCGCCCTCGGCTCCGCGCCCGCCCTGCTCGAGCAGGTGGGGGCCTTCGCCGACGCGCGGCGTCATCCCGGTGACGCGGACGTCTCGGTCGGCGTCGTAGCTCTGACTCCACCAGCAGAGCTCTCGTCGCTCGCGAGCGCGGAATGGTTCTCCCTCTCGGCTCTTCCTCCACTGGCACCCCGGCATCGCGCGATCGTCGATCGCGCCATCACCGTGGTGCGCCAGCGGGTGGACCAGTCGCCCCTCGCCTTTCGGCTGCTGCCGCCGACGTTTACGCTCAGCGACCTGCAGGGGATCTACGAGCTCCTTCTCGGTCGTCGGCTCCACAAGGCGAGCTTCCGGCGCGCCCTGCAGGCCAGCTATCTGGTCGAGCCGACCGACGAGTGGCGGAGCGAGGGTCGCGGACGGCCCGCGCAGCTGTTCCGCTATGCTCCCCGCAAACGGCGGGGCGCCCGGCGTGGGGTTCGGTTCGACCTGTTCGCCGAGGCCTGATCGAGGATCGATACCACCGCGTTACCGGTCCTGGCGGCGGGTTGGGCTTGCTTCCTGGCACATTAGTAGCAATATGTTATTTAGGCCAAATGCGGAGCATTGATGCTCGACTATCTCGATAGCCTGTGCGCCGCGCTGCTCGCCCGGAACGGTACCGAGATCCGGCGTCTCCTGCGGCACCCGCTCGCGCGCGCGCTACCGCGTCGCGTCCGCGAGGAAGGCTACGCCATCGCGCGCGCTGGCCCGGAGAGTCTGCGCGCCCCCGTGCAGACGCTTCACTTCTACCACCAGACGCTCCATCTCCTCGGCGCGCGGCCGGCCAATCGGAGTGAGGCGGGACTGACCGGCGGCGCCGAGCGCACCGGCGAGGAGCGACAGATCGAGATGCCGCTCCCCCTCCGCGCCGCCGGCGGCTGATCTCCCGTCAGTCGGCGCGCGGCCGCGTCGCCTGGAGCCGGAGAAGGCTCCGCGCCAACGCCGCGTTGTCCTGCGCCAGACGGAAGAGCTCCGACATCACCTCGTCCCGGTCGTCGCCCGCGAGCTCCGCGATCACCGGAGCCCGATGTCCGAATCGCCGTCCCGGATCCACGCGTCGCTCCATCACGACGCGGCCCCGGTGCGGTCGCTTGCCCGGCGCGTCTTCGGCCGATGCGCGCACGACATCCAGCTCGACCTCGACGTAACCGCCGCCGGGCATGGGGCGCCGGTACAGCGTGTCGCACTGGCCCTCATGCGCGCCGCGCGCGGCGGCTTGATGCTGGTCCAGCATGTGTTCCTCCAACTCGACTGCGTCTCGTACGTTCGCGTCTCGGCGGGGCCGCCGCAGACACGTCCTGCAACGTCGCCATCGCGCGCTCGAGCGTCCGCGCGCTCGGTCGCGTGGCGATCGCATCCCCCCACAGATCCCCGGTGCGCGCCAGGCGCGCCGGCATGCTCTTCACCGTGAACGCCCCGATCCGCAGTCGGCTGGTCAGCTCGCGCGCGCGCAGCGGGGCTGATACGGTCGCGGCAGGCTTCGCGCGCACGCTGTACGGCGCCGCCATGCTCTTTCCTCGCGCATTCTGCTGCGCGTCGACGTAGATGCTCCCCTTTGGACGCGCCTTGACCCCGCGCTCGAGCGTGGCGCGCTCGGGATTGGCCGCGACGACCGCTTCGGCGAGTTGGAGCGCGAGGGCGGCGGAGGTCTCGTAGCTCGTCCGAGGCGGGAGCGGGAGCACGACATGGATTCCACTCGCCCCCGAGGTCTTGAGCGCCACGGTGAGCCCGGACGCCTCCGCGATGCGCGTCACCTCGCGCGCCAGTGCGGCGACCTGCGAGAATGGCACGTCGTCGCCCGGATCGAGATCGATCAGACACCAGTCGGGCGTCGCCACCTGGTCCACGCGCGAGAGCCAGGGATGCACTTCGATGGCGCCGAGCTGCACGGTGTAGAGCAGCGTCGGAAGATCACCGCCGATGATACGCGGCTTCTCGCCCAGATCCGCCGTGTCCAGCGTCTCGACACGCACGACATCCGGCACGTGCTCGCCGGCGTTCTGCTGAAAGAACATCGATCCCTTCACGCCGTCCGGGTACCGCTTCAGGACCAGCGCCCGATCCTCGATCACCGGCAGCAGCACGGGGGCGACGCACGTGTAGTAGCGCATCAGATCGCCCTTCGTGATGCCCGCGGCGGGGAAGAACGTCTTTCCCAGGCTCGACACGGATAGCGTCGCGCCGCGGCCGAACGAGAGCTCGCCGTCACCGCCGTCACGCTCGATCGCGCGCAGCTGCGCCTCGACGCCCGAGTAGTCGACCGAGGAGCGTCTACGCGGCGTCATTTGCGATCTCGCCCGTACCCCAGCGCTGCAGGCTGACGCTCTCGATCGTCACATCGCGCGCTGGCTTGTCGTCGCGCACACCGAGGAAGATCGGTTGGCGCAGTTTTCCGTCGGCCGTCCACTCGGCGAACTTCACTTCGACGACGACGCGCGGCGCCACCCAGTGCGCCGGCTCGTTGGTCCGAGGCGTGTCCGCGAAGGGAGAGGTGCGCCGCTCGATCTTCTCGAGGCGCGCGCGCATGGCGCGAAGTCCCTCACGATCGAACCCTCCGCCCATGTGGCCCACATACTGGAACCGGCCCGCCGAGTCGTACGCGCCCAGCAACAATGCGCCAAGAAAGGGCCGCGTTTTCCGTGGCTCGGTGAAGCCGCCCACCACGAACTCGGCGCGGAATTGCAGCTTCAGCTTGAGCCAATCGTCGGACCGGGCGCCGGCCTGATAACGCGCGTCCGTCCGCTTGGCGATGACCCCTTCCCATCCGCCACGCCGCGCGCGGGCGAGCATCGCCGCGCCGCGTGTGCTCGTCTCGCCAAGGACCAGCGCCGCGTCGCCATCGCTCGCCGCGGCGAAGAGCGCTTCGAGGCGCTCGCGTCGCTCGGACCACGGGCGATTCATGAGCGAGGCGCGCCCCTCGCGAAGGAGATCGAAGGCCACCAGGGTGGCCGGCGCGTCGACGACCAGTCGGGCGATCTCCTGGGCGTTCCTCAGGTGCATGCGGGCCTGCAGTGGCTGGAATCCGCTCGTCGCCACCACGCGCTTCGTCGCCTTCTGCCGACGGCGGCGTGCGACGACCTCTCCATCCAGCACGACCGAGATTCCTGCGCGCGAGGCGAGGGAGCGCAGCGCTCTCACCACCTCCGGAAATTGTGCCTGCTTGTCCTTGCCGTTCCGGGTCATCAGTCGCACCTGGCGCGACGATGCCTCGGCGATCACGCGCATGCCGTCGTACTTGGGCTCGTACGTCCATCCCGCCCCACTGGGCATGCCATGACCCAGCGTGGCGTACATCGGCTCGGTGAGCGCCGCGCGGACTGTCGACACGGGGGCGTGAGGGGCAAGAGAAGTGCCCACATCCCGTGTCTGGTTGGACACTTGCGCCGTGGCGGGCTCACCTCGGACCAGATGCAACAACGCCCGGGACTTTGTCCCGGGCGTTGGCGGAGTTCGAGTGGATTCGCGCCCGCCGAGCGGGCATCGGATCAGCCCGTCTTGGTCACGTCGGCCGCTTGCGGCCCCTTCTGACCCTGGACGATCTCGAACTCGACTTTGTCCCCTTCCGCCAGCGACTTGAATCCATTCCCCTGAATGGCGCTGAAGTGCACGAAAACGTCAGGACCTCCTTCACGCGAGATGAAACCAAAACCTTTCGCGTCGTTGAACCACTTCACCGTGCCGTTGATGCGAGCCATGAACCGTACCTCGTACCGAGCTATGGAGCCTGATCGCGCGCGCGAGGGGATTGGCCGGTCGCCGGCCGCCGCTCGTCCCACGTGATCCCTGTGATGCCCCGTCGCGCCAATGGTCGGCTCTCGGGGCGGGACGTTATCCGAGTAAGCGGGCAAGTTTTGTGCACACGTCGACTTGCGGTCGCGCACGCCAGTGCCGGAACGCGAAAACGGGGCCGAAGTCGGCCCCGTTTCGCGAGAAGCGTACTACGTGTGATGACCTGCCTCGAAGGATCTGACTGTTATGCGGCGCCTGCGATGTAGCGTGCCACCCGCCCGCATTCACGACACTGCAGGGTGACCTGGGATCGCGGTGGAGGCGGGAAATCGTCAGGAGTTCGTTCGATTTGCCCAGAGCAGCTCGGACAGCTCAGCGGGGAGCCGTTCCGATCATTGGCGATCAGGTGGAGCGCTTGCACTGGGTTATACGTAGCCGGGCGCGGCTTGCGCATTGGCCCTCCAGAATGTTGTCGAACCACCCGGAGATCGAGGCGCCGGGCCGCCCTGACGAATAGTAACCCTCTAAGTGCCTAAAGCACAGTGGGGCATCGTCTTGCGAACTAAATTGCGCGTGGTCCTGACTGCCGTGCTCGGCATGCTGTGTGCCTGCGGACCACGCGCGCACGTTCCGCCGCGACCGGTGGTCGTGGCCGGCGCGCTCTCCGATTCGGACAGCGTTACCAGGCTCGCGCATAGACTCGCGCCTCTTCTCTACCTCCAGCGCGACGAATGGTTCCCGCTCGACCGGGCGGTCGCCGTCGTCCACCCGACTCGGCCGATCATCGCCTACCACCTCCTCTGGCGCGACGACGTCCACGGGGCGTGGATCCCGCATACCGTGCCGACCGACGAAGAGGTCGTCTGGGTCGGCTACGATCCGAGCGGGGCGCCGACCGACATCTGGACCTACTGGCACGGCAAGGTGCTGCACACCGATTGGCACCATCGAGGGACGCCGGAGGTCGACGTGCAGTGGGGCAAGCACGGCACCCTGCCGCGCGGTGTCATCGAGAGCGGCCTCCCCCGCTTCCAGACGCTCAACGCGTTCTACGCATTTCACCAGCTGGCGGTCGTGGACATCCTCCTCGGACGGATCACCCGTCCGGGGCCGTCGGGGTTCTTCCATTCCTACGCGCGGTACCGGGACTTCTCCCGCATCCTGCGCCTCACCGACTCGCTCGATGTCGTCGTGCGAAGCGCCACGCCGAACGAGGCGCTGGCCGCGGTCTTCGGCAAGCCATACTCCAGGAAGATCCTCTGGCCCTGACCTCGGCTCGGGCGCCGTTCCGCCGGCATCCGGCCTCCATGCCTTCGCATCCGGATCGCGTGCTCCCTGGGCGATTCCGTCTGCCATCCAGCGGTTGCACGTCGTGACGGCGCGCAGTCGCGTCGTCGCCCTTGGACGGTGTCGGCGCGAACGACGATGATTTTGCCGCTGGCCGGTTGCCTCGCGATGCTCCATGTTGTTGTCCGTCGACATTGGACAAACGGCGCAGCATTGCTCTGACGCTCGAAGCTCGAGCATGAATGCACTCGACGCATCGAATCGATCGCGTCACGTGCTCGCGAGGACGCGACACGAGTGCATCGACGGACCTGTCTCGACGCGGCATTGCAGGAGCAGCACTCGTGCGCAGGATCGCCGGACACGACCGTGTGCCCGAAACTTGCGCAGAAGTTCACGACTCGCGCAGCACCGAGAGCCAACCAACCGGCAGAGGAGACGCAGCGATGGCAGCGAAGAAGAAAGGCGGCAGCAAGCGAAGCGCTGGTAAGAGCTCGGCGCGCCGCGGTGGCGCCAAGCGTGGCGCCAAGCGCGCGTCGGCGAAGAAGGGCGGCGCCAAGAAGAGCGCCAGAAAGGCTGGTGCGAAGCGAGCGGGCGCCGCACGCAAGGGCGCCGCGAAGAAGTCCTCCGCGGGTTCGCGGGGAGCAGCCAAGAAGGGTGCGGCGAAGAAGTCGTCGGCCAAGCGCTCGCCGGCCAAGCGTTCGTCGGCAAAGCGTTCGTCCGGAGCGCGCAAGTCTTCACCGCTGGCTCGGGTGAAGCGCGTCGCAACCACCGTCGTCGAACAGGCGCAGTCGGCGGTCACGCACGGCGTCGAGGCGGTGAAGGACCTCGGCGAGAACATCGTGGAGCGCGTCTCGGGCTGACCCACCCTTCGCGCGCCATGTCGATCGACGTCAGTCGACGTGGCGCGCGAGGAAGTCCGACACCAGCGACGCCACCGCGTCGCGGCAGTAGTCCACCGTGATCACATGTCCGCACCCGGCGACCCAGTGTCGCTCGGTGGGGCCACGGAGCGCCGTCGTCGCCTTTTCCGCGAGCGCGGCCGGAATCCGGTTGTCTTCACGAGAGTTCACGACCAGCGTCGGCACAGTGATCGACGCGAGCGCGCGCCTGCCCGCCGCCGCCGTTACGCAGAGCGCGCGCAGTGCGCTCGGGGGGAAGACCCCGTACGCGTAGCTGGCAGCGTTGGCGACCGGATCGCGTACGGATGCGTCTCCGCGGCCGGCGAGATAGGGCACCGCCAACGACCACACCGGCGCCATCCGACCCACGAGCGTGATGGAGGACGGCGGCGTGAGGTAGGGCGCGAGCAGAACGAGCACGCGCAGGTCGGGGCGTTCAGCCGCGAGTCGAGCGCCAAGTGCACCGCCCATGGACAGTCCCACGATCCCGACCCACCGGAACTGCGCCCGGAGCGCATCCAGCTCCTCGCGGGCAGCACGGAGATAGTCGTCTGCCGTTGCCGTGGCGAAATCGCGGAGCCCGCGCCCATGGCCCGGAAGAAGTGGCGCGCGCACGGTGAAACCCTCGCTCTGGAGGCGCCCACCGAGGTACCGCAATGTCTGCGGCGTGTCGCCGCTGCCGTGGAGCAGGAGCAGCGCCCGCTCTCCCGAACCCGGAAGCGTGAACCCTTCGGCTCCCGGGACGACGCCGTCGGAGCCTGGCGGTCTCCGCTCGGTGTACGCACGCTCGGCGCGCCGCGCCGCGGTGAGGCGCGCCGCTCCTGCGACCGCCGCGGCGAGAATGACCAGGGGCCAGATCATCGGGTGAACGTCGTTTTTTGGACTCAGTAGCGTCGCATCGAGGGATCGACGTCCCGCGTCCAGCGATCGATGCCGCCGACGAGGTTTCGCGCTCGGCCGAAGCCCTGCTCGCGGAGCCAGTCGACCGCCGCGGCACTTCGCAGGCCGTGGTGGCAGTAGACGATTATCTCCTCGGAACGATCCAGCGTATCGAGTGCATCGGGCAGGGCGTTCAGCGGCACCAGCCGCGCACCAGGCAATCTCGCGATCGCCCACTCGTGCGGCTCGCGCACGTCCAGCAACAACGGTCCCTCACCACGCGCGAGCCGAGCCGACAGCGCGGCCGGCGTGATCTCGTCGCCCTCCGCGTCGCGCGGGGATTCGTCCTCGCGCGTGCTCACGCCACAGAATGCCTCATAGTCGATGAGCGAGCTGATCTCGCGCCGGCCGCAGGCGACGCACTCGGGATCCCTGGCGAGGTCGATCGTCCGGAATCGCATGCGAAGCGTATCGATGAGGAGCAATCGTCCGGCCAACGTCTCGCCGATGCCGGTGATCAGCTTGATCGTCTCCGCAGCCTGGATGACGCCGATCAGGCCTGGCACGACTCCCAACACGCCACTGTCCGCGCAGTTCTGCACGAGCGCGGGAGGCGGCGGCTCGCGGAACAGGCAGCGATAGCAGGGGCCGTCCCCCGCCGAGAACACCGATGCCTGCCCCTCGAATCGGAGCACGCTTCCCGAGACGTTCGGCTTCCCGAGCAGCACGCACGCGTCGTTGACGAGATAGCGCGTTGCGAAGTTGTCGCTGCCGTCGACGATCACATCGTAGTCGCCGAGAAGCTCGAGCGCATTGCTGCTCGTGAGCCGCGTCCGATACGTCGCGACGTCGACGTGCGGATTGAGCGCGCGAACGCGCGCCTCGGCCGACGCGACCTTGGCCTGGTCGACGTCCTGGGTCGCGTGGATCACCTGCCGCTGCAGGTTGCTCAACTCCACCGAGTCGGCATCGACGATCCCGAGATGCCCGATGCCGGCAGCGGCCAGATAGAGCGCGGCGGGCGCGCCGAGCCCCCCTGCACCAACGAGCAGCACACGAGCGGCCTTGAGGCGTCGCTGCCCGTCTTCCCCGACTTCGGGAAGGATCAGATGACGGTGATAGCGCTGCTGCTCATCGGGTGTGAGCGGCGGGGCGAGTGGGCTGGAGATTGACATGCGGTCTCGCGGGCGTCGGCGAGAGTATAAGCCCGCGAGTCGGCGCTCGGTTCGTTCCGCGAACCAGTCCTATTGCAGCGGCGCGGTCTGGGAGACCTCGTCCAGTGAGGGGACGAGAAGGAGGTCGTCCCCGGTCCGGTCCAGCCGATCGAAGAGTCGCTGCGACGGAGTCACGAACAGCGTGCTGCCCGACCGCTCCACGAGCCCCTCGCCGGTCAATCGGCCGAGCACGAGTGAGACGGACTCGCGGGTCGCTCCCACGAGCTCGCAAAGGAGGCGGTACCGCGAGCTGCACAACTCGATGCGACCGTCCTCCGTGAGGAAGCTCTCGTGCGTCGCCAGTCGGCGGAGCGCGGCAACGAGCCGTTGCTCGACCGAGAGGGTCGTGAGCTCGCGCAACTTCTCCAGGAGTGCGGTCCGCTCCGCCATGATCTGGCCGATGACCATGAGCGCACGGTTCGGCTGCTCACGCACGAATGCGCGGAGGTTGGCTGAGCTGAGAAAGAGCGTTTCCGTTTCCTCGTCGGCGCGCGCATCGGTGGCGTACTGCCCGTGCTGCGAGAGGCCTTCCGCACCGAACGTCTCCCCCGGGGTTGCGACCCACGGGACGAACCCTCGGCCTGCGCGGACCCGGCTGCGAAGGACGACACGCCCGCGCGTGACGATGAACACCCCATCCGCGCTCGTGCCTCGCTCATAGATCTGAAAGCCTGCGGGCCACGACGCGCGTGCGGCGTAGCCCTGCAGTGCGATGCGCTCGCTTTCGGACAGGCGCGCGATTGCCATGCCTGTGCCTTCGTCTCGGGTCACCAACGTAGCCTCCCCTCACGTTCTGGCTTTCGCGGCGACGCAATTGGCAGGCCGGAGGGTTCGCGCGAGCTCAACCGCAACCGTGTTCTTGCGGAAACATCTGAAGGAAGGGACGCCCCTGTACGCGGCCGTGCCAGCGCGCGGCGGGCGCGCGTCAACGCGCCCGTGGCGTCGTCGAATCGACGAGCGAGATCCGACAGCTCGTCGGCGACGAGGCGCTCGTCACCCGCGCGGATCGCCTCGTTGACCGATGGGAACGTCATGTTCGCGTATCCGTTGTTCTCGTCGGCGACGTAGATAAGGTTGCGGTACCACGGCCGACTACGCAAACCAGCCGGCCGCGTCAGTGCGCGCTCCACGTCACGCAGTGCGGCGTTCGTCTCGTCGAAGCGCGCGCCGGGACGGCTGGTCGCCAGCATCGAGTCACGAGTCGCCGCGAAGCTCGTGGCCTCGCGTTCCATGCGTCCGATGGCGCTGCGCAGCTCGAGCGTCGGGCCGCTCCATCCTTTCAGCGACATCACCCGCTCGATGGGCGCGACGTACCGCTGCATCGTACGCGCGAACTCCACGTAGTCGTAGGGCAGCACATCCGCGTTCGCGAGACGCAACACCATGGCTGCACCGATCCGGGCTGCCGTGGCGTGATACGCAAAGTCCGGGTCGCCGAAGCGGGACATCCAGGCAAAGTCGTCGTACTGCGAGTGGTACATTCCGGACTCGCCACCGAAGCCCCAGTCGGCGATCGGGATGCCCAGGTGATTGTAGAAGCCGGCGAAGTCCGAGCCGCCGCCCGGGTCGGTCATCGGGGGCGTGGTGGTATCCACAGCACCCACCGCGCGCTGCCACTCCGAGAACACGCTGCCCCTGCCGTTCGGGTCGGGCACCAGGCGCGCGATGTCGCGAACGACCGCGCGCAGCGACGGCGATCCTCCCGCGCCGAACCGAGAGCCTTCCACTGCGACGTCCTGATTCAGATATGCGACCGCACCGCGCGCGAGTCGCAGGGAATCGTCCTCGACGTATTCGGTGGATCCGATGAGCCCCCACTCCTCGGCGTCCCACGTCGCGAACAGGATCGTCCGCTTCGGGCGGTGGCCGGCGCGCACGGCTTCCATGACGGCGCGCGCCGCCTCGAGCACGCTCACGGTGCCACTCACGTTGTCGGCGGCACCGGGGCCCCATGCATCACGATGGCCGCCGATGATCACCAGCTCGTCGGGCCGCTCGCTGCCGCGAATCATGCCGAAGGTATCGTAGATCGGCTTCGTTCCATTGCTCGCGCGGTCATCGGTGACCTGGATGCGGGCGCGAACTGGCCCGGGGCCGAGGTGGTAGCGAAAGGGCAACCCTCCCTGCCACGCGGTCGGGATCTCGTGCCCGCGAAGACCGCTTAGCAGCTCGCTCGCGTTCTCATAGGAGATCGGCACGACGGGGATGCGGGGGATCTCCATCTGCGCCGGCGTCAGACGCCGCGCCGAGCGGATGCTCGGGTAGCCGGGCGTCGCCGGGTCACCGGCGCCGTTCATCACGCTTCCACGCTGCACGCCGTTCCAGTTCCGCATCGGGCCCTCGGGGTAGATGTCACCCCGCACGAAGCCATCGCTCTGCGGATCACTGTAGATCAGCAGCCCGATCGCCCCGTTGCGCTCCGCCTCGCGCGCCTTGATGCCGCGGAATGACCGTCCGTATCGCGCCACGGCGATGCGTCCGCGAACCGAGACGCCGAGCGAGTCGAGCCGCGCATAGTCCTCGATCAATCCATAGTTCACGAACACGACGTCGCCGCTCACGTCACCGATGCCGCTGTATCCGTTCACCGTGAGGAACTGCTGCAGTGCAGACGTCGAATCGCCGGCAACGGGCGGCTCCGCGAGTGGCAGCTCCTTCTCCGTCGGGGCCGTGCGCCACACGCGAACGCTCGTCGGAAACGGCATGAAGACGTCGTACGACCGCACTTCCGTCTCGAGTCCCATCGCGCGCATCTGCTCGATCACGTAGTCGCGCGTGCGTGCCTGTGCGGGTGATCCCGCGACGTGCGTCTGCTTCGAGAGCTCCCGCGAATGGGCGCGCGCGGCATTCGGGCTGGGTCTCGTGACCGCATCGGCCTCCAGCGCTCGTTGCTGCGCGGCCGCGGCGGGAGTGAAGCCCGGCATCGGCGGTGCCGTGCGCTCCTGAGCGCGTGCCGCGCTGGCAAGGGTCAGCGAGAGAAGGACGACCTG
>Ga0068857_100000457_pt1 | contig 29177 bp, 27 predicted proteins | sample KBSCornC72_FD_66591 | JGI IMG/M metagenome (GOLD analysis project Ga0068857, IMG submission 66591) | Corn rhizosphere microbial communities from Kellogg Biological Station, Michigan, USA - KBS Corn C7-2 | ecosystem: Host-associated > Plants > Roots > Rhizosphere > Soil ...
CCCAGGACTGTATAGTTGGCCCAAAGAATGACCGACAGGGAGTCGTGTGCTCATCATCTCGCAAGAGGCCTTCGACGAGATGGCGGCGCTGCGTCGCGTCGACAGCGAAGTGCCATTCATCATCAAGAACATCCGTGAACGAGGCGACCCGCTTGCGCAGTCGCTCCCCTCCGAAACCCTCAATCACGAGGTTCGCGCTACGCTAGACGTGTGCAACCGGCTCGGGCTCGTCAGCGACGTCGACCGGTTGACGTTCTCCATGCTTGAAATCACGTGCTTCGCCGGGCTCCGCGAACTTCCAAAGCTTGGTGGGTTGCTGAACTACGCGGGCGGGACGCCGGATGCTCGCGTCCAGGCGCTGCTCGAGAAGATGCCGCCTCCCGTGTGGATGCAGCTCAGCCAGGGCGCCGTGGACGTTCGCGCCAAGCGAGGTTGGGCATGAGTGCGACGACCCCCTGCGTTCCTGCGCTCGAACCTGCGGTCATCGCAGCATCTCTCTTCCAGTCCGGAGCTTTGGCCGCGGCCACAGGTGGCCCGTCAAAGTTGGTGCAAGGATGCCCCTGCCAGGGAATGCCTGGCCTGCCGACTCCTGGCGCGCGAAAGGTGGTCGACGACAAGCTGTTCTGCGCCGTCATGTGTTGCTGCCAGCAGTCGCCTGGAACAGGCACATCGGGGCAGAACCTCCATCAGTCGTGCGTCGACAGCGTCTTCTCCTCGGCCGACCAGGCCTTGGGCTACAAGAGCCGCTACAAGTCCGAGATTTCGTACGTCATGGACCCGCCGGCTACTCCCGGCGTGCCAACACCCTTGATGTCGCAGACGTCGGGCAACCCGACCAAGCCTACCGACTACTGGCAGGGGAGGGCGCGCGAGCAACTTGGGGAGGGGTGGGTGTCTGGTACCGGCATGGTTCGGCGGCCGGACATCACGGTGGTCAAGGACCCGTGCCAGCCACCCGTTCAGGGCAACATCGAGCGCGTCGTGGAGATGAAGTTCGGGGCGGACCCGAACGACCCGGTTCAGAATGAGGCGTATGAAGGCATCGCCGGCAATCCAAACAACTACAGCGTCATGCGAGCTGGGGCTCCGGCACAGAAGGACGAGCAGCAGTGCGACTGTGATGATGAAGGCGTCAAGAAACTGCTGGCTGTGCGGTCTCAGCAGGAGCAGCAAGAGGCTGAGCAACGAGCCCAGAAGCTTCGAACTGCAGGCAAGGTCATCGTCGGCGGTGGTGCGATTGCCGCTGGAGTTGCCGCAATCGTTAGCGCCGTGGAAGCCGCCGGGCCCTGGCTGCTAGCTCTGGTCGCCTTGTGACCGAGACAAAGAACCTACCGACTCGTCTGGCAAGAACATGCAAATCGAAGACTTCGACAACATCGTCATCCCGTGGGCGGAAGAGGGCAAGGCTTGGTCGGGCCTTCCGATGGCGCGCGTGGGCCTGCGTGCAGCGTTTTACCTCGGCAACTGCTACTCCAAGGAGGCGCGAGAACCCTTGATGCGAGTGCTCGACGAGTACTTGGCAATGGCTGGGGACCGGATTCGTGCCTACCAACGTGCAGGCGACCGCCGCCGAATGTCTGCCGGCCCCGGCAAGCCCGTCGACGTCGAACGACTGCGGGAGCGCGTTGTCAACTTTAAGACCGACTGGGGCATCGAGGCGTCTGGCGAGGAAGACATCAACCTGGCAAGTCATTGGTCGCTGGTTGCAATCGGCTCTGAAAGAGGCTCGCTTTTGGTTCACTTTCCACTTAGCGCGTTCGCCGTTGGCACGGCGCGAGAGACCTTTCGAGCCTTGTTTCAGCGCTGGTGCAGCGCCCTGAACGTGGAGCACGCCTACGGTGGGCTGGGCTTCGTCTTGCCTGTCGGCGGCCGAAGCATGTACGGAGCCATCAAAGAGATGGGGCCGCTGGCGACGCGTTTCGTCGGACTGGACTTAGACTATCCCAACACCATCGCCCGACGCTGTCGTGATGGAATCCGCACCGTCAATTGGCTAACTGCCATCGACGAAAGGAGGCTGGGCCGGGTGGGTGGCGCACAGACTGTGCTCAATGTCGCTGGGCCACATGTGACCAGCATGCCGTACAGCAAGGGCACCATCTTCGTGGCCGGTCAGGCTCCAGAGATTGGGGACAAGGAGGCCGGGAAGGTCCCACAGGTTTACGCGCAGCTGGGACGTACGGTGGCGCCATTGCGCTCGCAAATTCCGGAAACGTGGTTCACGCCGCCTCATGGCTTTGAAGCGCCGCCCGGCTATACATCGAAGCTCGGGGGAGCCGATGCCGAGCCAGAAGAGTTGCCGGCACTCTATTACCTGAACAACTACCTGGCGCGCTTCGACGGCTGACCTCGTTCAAGGTATCCGAAATGCAAGAACAAGAGAAAGGCGGCAGAGGAGCCGGCTACGCCTGCACTGAAAGGACGCCGCCCCGCGTGACGAGTGAGGGTGTGTAAGGCCCGGCCTGCGGTTCTAGCGGCTACGCTCAGTTGCTGTTCAAGCCGTGGGCCCGGCTGCCCAGCTTGGTCTTGTGCCGCCCCTCATGGGCGACGACCTCTGCCTTGGTCAGTGTGACGGGCAGCGTCTGTAGGATGGCGAACTGCAGGTCGTCCTGAAGGCGAGGGCGCGCTTTGGCAAGCTCCTTGAGCTGCTTGTTGCCTCCGTCGACGGTGTCGGCGTAGTTGCGCCATCGCCCGAGCAGCCCGTCAGCTCCGTAGGCCGACCCGACGTACTGGTCGCCCGTCTGGTTGTCGAGAATGAGGTAGACCCCGGCGACGGAGGCGAGCATCCGATGCCACTCCCGGTGAGCGTCGCGGTGCTTGACGATTTTCACCAGGTCGTGGTGATTCAAGACGACCCCTTCGAAGCCGGGCCACTCGTGGACGTACCCCTCGGGAAGCACCTCGATGACCTTCTTGGCACCATCCTTGTAGTGCTGGACCCAGCTGCGGGTGCCCGCACCCCAGTCGACAACCATGCGACCCTCGAGCTCAGCATATTTAGGGTCGCGTTGCAGGTCGTACCGAAAGCAGTTGTGTGCCCCCATCTGAGGAAAGATGAAGCCCTTTGGCAGGTCGAAGTCGCCTCGGCCTTCTACACCAAGCACGTCGAAGACGCCGACGAACAGCGCACCGGTGCCTGGGCGTCCGAGGAATGAGACGAGGCGCTTTGCGCCATCAAATACCTGGCGGCTCTGGAAGGACTGGTACGTCTCGAACTGGCCTGCGCGGTAGAGCTGCGCGACATCAAAGCGCTGGTCCTGGTGTCGGACGAGCTTGGTCTTTACGTCGGGCTTGAAGCCGTAGTGGCTCAGGATTCCACCCATCGTCAGCATGTCGCCTCCCTCGTAGCCGATGCACCCTGGCACGAAGGGGCCAAGCTGTCGCGTCGACAGCTCGACTGTACTGCCCGCCACGGGCTATTGCTCGTTCAGCCAAGCCAAGGGGCGGGTTCTCCGTACGAGAAGTACCTCCAAGTGTTGGCTATCACGCCCAGACTGCGGAGAACGTCCAAGGCTTGCGCAGGATTGCCCTGCGTCTGTGCGAACGCATCCTGAACCTCAGCCAGCGTCGGCGGCGCGCTTAGCCGAAGCAGCCAGTCAACGAACCACTCGTCGTCGAAGCCGCTCCCGTTCTTGCGTACTTCGCCAGCCCACTGCCTCAAACGCTCTTCGTCAGGCCACACGTCGCGCCATTGAATGCGCGGTGATACCCTAACCACGATGGCAGCCTGCTTCGCAGGCGCCGGAGCCTGCCTAACTGGCGCTGTGACTTCGTTATGGGCAACAAACAAGTCGCCAGCCTGCCATCGTAGGAAGCCGCAGCTTTTCAGGTATCTCAGGTAGGCGTCAGCGGCAGGGCGAGCGGCATCTTCGTCCCCTTTGACACCGAAGCGCTGTGACAGCCAAGCGCTCAGGGCACGCGCGTTCGGCATCCGCTTGCCGAGCGTGCTCTCTCCAACTGCACCGAGTACAAACTTCGAGAACAAGGCACCTTGCTAGAGGTCTTTGTCAGCAAGCACGAGGTCGCCACCTTCGCGAAGACTAACCCGTAGATGGCTGGGGAAGTCCTTGCGCTGAATGCCGAGTTCCTGCTCCAGGCGGCGCCATTTCTCGCTCACGGGTGATGCCCTGTATTTCAGGTTCGCCACTTGGTAGACGTCTGTTCGGCTGCGCGGCGGCGACGGGCTCCGAACGGGCTGCGCCTCCCGACGTGCCGTGTCGGCAAGCCGGCCTTTGCGCCAGGCTTCGAAGCCGGCCAGCAGCAGTGCCTCCCATTCGGCCTGTCGAGGATGAAACAGCCAGCGCTTGTTCTCCTCAGAGGAGATGACGGCAGCTTCCAGCTCGTCAAAGGTGAATACCTTGCCGACCAACGGCGCCAGGTCAACCTCGAGGGAGGGCAGTGCCAGCCTGGCCAGGGATGCCTGCTTGTCCTCATCGACTTCGTGCGTCACGCGAATTTCGACCCCGTGAGCCTCGTCGCCAACGTAGCCGAGCGCGTCCGGCCGCAGTTCACCGACAGCTTGTTCCAGCACCACGCGGTCGAAACGCCAAATCTCGCCGTGGCCAAAGACCTTTTGCGCCACGAAAGTGCCGCACTGAGGGTCAGCGCGACTCACGCTCACAGGGAGTGCCGGCAGGCGTAACCAGCCTTTATCTGCCACGAGTTGCTTTGCGGCCAAGTGCAGTGCCGTTTCCGCGCCCGATGCACATTCGGAACCTTGGAGGTGCGCGAAGTGCTGTACGTTCTTCGCTCCCTTCTTCGCGAGCAGGCGTTCTCCGCAGCCGGTACAGATGCAATTGCACGCGAGCCCGCGCTCGACTTGAGCAACTTCAACGAGGCGGCCATCGGGACGCTGTCCAAAGGGGATTTGCAGCGCAGAGGCCATCAAAAGCTGCCTGCGTCACATTCCAGCGTCAAGCCGTGCGCTACGACGCATCGCGAAGAGCATCTGCTGCCGCCTCTGCGCTTGAGAAGAGTCCGAGCAGCGTATGAACATTGCCTCGACCACTGGAGCTGCGCCCCCGAGTCCAAGCTTGGTAGGGCTTGTCCCCCGGGCCCACATGCACCATTCCGACAAGTTTTCCAGCGCTGTCAGTCACAAGCAGATTCCGTGCGGTCATTTCGATTCCTTTGCTAAGTACGCCACCGCCGTTACGCGACAGCTCTTCGACCAAATCCGGCGGCAGGCTTACCGACGTCTTGAGTTTCTTCTGGCCTTCTGGAAGCCGCTTGCGGCCGGCTCCTTTGGGGTTAGCGGTGGTAGGCTTAATTTTGGTCACACCATATTTAACCACAGACTATGATGCTCACGTCCGCCCCTAGCGAGTGCTGGGCACGTCGGCCCCAAACCCTTGTTTCGGCAGAAGGCCGGAGGGCGTTGAGCCCACGCCCCACTTCTCCCTACTTATCGTCGCTTCAATGCCGGGCGGCATGAACCAAGCTTCCCCGGGTAGACATGCTTCAGCCTCACTTCCAGCGCTCCTTCTAGAGTCAAACGCCAAATGAGGCGTCCTCCCCCAAGGGCGCCAAGAGCTTCGCGGAGCGTCTTGGGGACAGTCGTGATGCCGCGCTCGGTCAGGGTGGTCTCGAATGACTTCATTGGACGAGTCTGCACCGGATGCGCTAGGGGTGCTATGCGCGAAACAGCCAGTTTTCGCCAATTCCGCGGGGGTCACCTGCTGCCAGCAGCCGCGAGAAGCTTCTGTGCCTTCACCAGCGTCTGCTTCTTCTTCCAGTAGGCGGCCCAAGGGTCATCCTTTCGGAAGGAGAGATACTCCCGCGCGGTTGCAATCGTCCACTGGGAGCCGCTCTTGAGTTCCTTGAGCTGCTCCCACGAGACTGGCATCGAGACGCCGAGTCCCGGTCGCGAACGCGCGCTGAATGCCGCGGCCGTCGTCTGGGCGTGACCGTTGCGGAGGTAGTCGATGAAGATTTTCCCCACCCGGTTCGCGCCGCCCGACACGGCGACGAAGCGACTCGGAATGACACGTGCCATGTGTCGCACGATGGCCTGGGAGAAGCCCTTGACCTCCTCGTAGTCCGCTTTGGGGGTCAGAGGAACGACCACGTGCAGTCCTTTGCCACCAGAAGTCTTTAGCCAGCTGTCCAGCCCAAGCTCGGTCAGCATGGCGCGTGTCAGGACGGCCGCCTCCTGCAACATCTGCCACGTCACTCCCTCGCCGGGGTCCAGGTCGAGGATGAAGCGGTCGGGGCGATTGATGTGCTTTACGTCTGAGTTCCAGGTGTGAAACTCCACGACGTTCATTTGGGCCGCGGCGACCAGACTTTCCCATGTGTCCACTCCCAGCAAGGCGGCGTGCCCTGGCCACAGAGCCGGGTCGAGCTCCTTCATGCCCGGCATCTTGGTTTCGGGGTGTTTTTGGAAGAAAAGTTCACCGGTGATGCCTGTGGGCGCTCGCACAAGTGAAATCGGGCGCCCCTTGAGGTGCGGGAGCATGAACTCGGCGATGCTCTCGTAGTACCGCACCAGGTCCACCTTGCGGAAGCCCGTCGAGGGGTCGATGACGCGCTCAGGGTTCGTGACCGTTACCGACGTGCTTGCGCTCTGCTTCAATGCCTTGGCTCCCGACGCAGGAGTGCCGGCATCCTTCGGTCGCTCTCGAACAATTTGGCCGGCAGGCTTATCGGCCCGGACTCCACGGAAGGTCGGGTGGCGGACGTGCCCGTCCGGCGTCCACTCCGAGAACGCAACCTCGACGACCTTGCTTGGCTTGACCCATCGCTCGGTTCCCGAAGCGCGCTTTGACCATCGGCCGGGCTTGACAGTCGCGGCCTCAACGGCCGGCTTGTCGACCTCCAACTTTGCCAGCATGGCGTGGAGCTCTCGTCCCGTAGCCGAGTCCCACCCGGTGCCGACGGAACCTGCATAGCGCAGAGCGCCGTCTTCGTGGTACCCGAGCAAAAGGCCACCGACCTCGTTCTTCGCGCCACTCCTGTCGGTGAACCCGATGACGACGAACTCCTGGCGCAGCTGGCACTTCAGCTTGAGCCAAGTCTCGGTCCGGCCCGACGTGTATGGGGCGTCGGCCCGTTTCAGCATCACGCCCTCAAGGCCCATCTGGCAAGCCGCGGTCAGAAGTTGGTCGGGAAGGGCGTCGAAGGCCTCGCTGAAGTGCACCTTGCCGGTCTCGCGCTCATCGAACAGCTGCTTCAGGACTGCGCGCCGGCTGACCAAGGGCATCTGGCGAAGGTCTCTACCCCCGAGGAACGGGACATCGAAGACGAACATTTGGATGTTGGACGTCCGCGCGTTGTCAATGGCGTTCTGGAGCAAGTTGAAGTCGGGGACGCCCTTGTCGTTGAGAACGACGATTTCGCCATCGAGCCAGGCGCTGTCGACACCGAGGGTGGCCACGGCCTCGGCGATGGGTCTCAGCTTCGAAGTCCAGTCGTTGCCGTTGCGGGTGATGAGGCGCACGTCTGCTCCGTCGATACGAGCCAGAAGGCGGTATCCGTCGAATTTGTTCTCCTTGACCCAGTCCCCGGCCGGTACGCTGGCGACGAGAGTGGCAAGCTGAGGCTCGAGCCTCGTGGGAAGTGCGGCCTTTTTGGCGGTCGCGACGTCAGCATCGACCTCCGCAATGGTCTTGCGAGGCGTTCGCGCTGATTGGCGAGGCTCTCGCTCTTCAACCAGGCCAAGCGGCTTCTCAACGACGCTGTCCGGAAGCGCCGTGATGACTTCGTATTCCGACGTCGGTCGCGCCCATGCGTCGCCGCGCTTCTTCAGCAGCAGCCACTCCTCCTGGCGCTTCTGCCCCGGCTTGGAGATGCGCACGAGTTCCCAAAGCCCTGCGAGCTTCTGTCCGTGCAACTTGAAGATGAGTTTGCCCTTGGCCAAACCGCCACGCGGGTCGCCCACAGGCTCCCAGGTTCCTCGGTCCCAGACGATGACCGTGCCTCCGCCGTACTCGCCCTTTGGGATGGTGCCTTCGAACGTGTTGTACGACAGGGGATGGTCTTCGACGTGGATGGCGATGTTCTTGATGGCAGGGTCGTACGAGGGGCCCTTGGGCACCGCCCATGAAACCATCACCCCTTCGAGCTCGAGGCGGAAGTCGTAGTGCAGGCGACTGGCCCAATGCTTCTGGATGACGAACTGGAGTGCCTCAGGCTTGGTGCTCTCGGCTTGCGTGGGGAGACGGCCCGCCGGTTCGGCGGTCTTGCTGAAGTCCCGCTTCGCGTTGTAATGGGCGAGAGGCTCCGCCGCTGCGGGGGCGTCGTCAGCAGCCTTGCGCTTCTGCGCTCGGGTCGCCTTGGGCTCCTTCGACGACGCCTGTGCTGCCTTGGTCGACTTCGCGGCAGGAGCCTTTCTCACTTTGGCGGGCTCGATGTCGGCCCACACCGGAGCGTGGTCGGAAGCGTTTTCCTTGCCCCGTTCATCTCGGTCGACGCCAGCGGCCTTCACGACCAACGCCGGACTAACAAGGATGTGGTCGATGCGAAGACCGGCGTTTCGCTCCCAGCGGTTCCGGCGGTAGTCCCAGAACGTGTACGGGACGCCTCCCTTGCCATGCTTGGCCATGAGCGCGTCCGTCCAACCCTGTGCAAGGACTTTCGCGAACGCCTCTCGTGGCTCGGGTTGCAGAAGCGCGTTGTCCCGCCAGGTGTCCGGCTTGTAGATGTCCGCATCGGTCGGGACGACGTTCCAGTCGCCCAAGAGCACAACGGGCTGCCTAGAGGCCCAAAGCTCCTCGGCTCTCAGTCGCATGCGCTCGAACCAGCGCAGCTTGTAGTCAAACTTTGGGCCTGGCTGAGGGTTCCCGTTGGGCAGGTACAAGCAGGCGAACAAGACGCCATTGATGGCGGCCTCGACGTACCGCGCCTCCTTGTCCTTCGGGTCGCCAGGTAGGGCCGTGACAACCGGAAGCGGCTCGTAGCCGCGGGCGAGCAATGCGACGCCGTTCCAGGAGCGTTGGCCGGCTACGAGCGAGTCGTAGCCTGCTATCTTGAGCGCCTCAGCTGGGAAATCCGCCGTGGGCGCTTTCAGCTCCTGGAGTGCTACAACATCCGGCTTGGTGCGACGAAGCCAGTCCAGAAGCAGTTCGAGCCGCTTATTGACGTTATTGATGTTCCACGTCGCGACTCGCACAGCATCACTTCTTCTTGCCCTTCAGGTAGGCCTCGACGGCGGATGCCTCGTTGCCGACGGCCTTCACGGCGGCCTTGAGCTCATCGGGTGTGCAACCGAACTTCTTCGACCAGTCGCGCACCTCGTAGTCCTCGGATAGGTTGATGCGCTTTCGGTCCTGGCCACCGGACTTTGTCTTGTCGTCGCTCATCGTCGTCTCCGTGTATGCAAGGCTTGATGAGCAGCACGGGACGTGCCCGACTTGCGCTACGCATCGTTTTGGCCATCCACTTTCGAGCCAACCGCGAGATGGCTCACTGAGTTCAGGTCGCCAATAACCAAGAACTGCTTCGGCGCTGTCTCAGGGAGTGATAGGCGAAGGCCTGCCGCGTTTCCTGCGACATTCAGAGCATCTCGAACACCTGCAACTTGATAGCTCTGTCGAGCTGCAAACGTCTTACCACGCTCGAGCGCGACCAAGGTGGCTTCAGCGGAGCCAAATACCTCTGTGAACGTCGCGTCGGTGCCTACAAGGGCGTAGAGTTGCTGGCTGCCATTTCGCAAGGGCAGTGCCCTGAAGCTCCGGTTCCAGCCAATTCAGCCGCTGCTGACCGGAGTGGCTTTTGCGCCTGCTCCAACTCAGCCATGAACGAAGCCCATATCGCTGCGTCGGTGTCTTCGAAGTCTGGCTGGTCGTCCATGGCCGGATACAGCAACCTGGGGGCCGGACTCTTTCTGCCGGGCAGGAGGATTGCTCGCTGCCGCGGCGGCGCTTTCGACCGTGGAGACGTGAGGGTTAGTCATGGCAGCTCGACCAATTGCAGACTTGGCCATCAGCTTCGGCTTGGTCAACATCCCTGTGAAGATTTTCAGCGCGACCGACGCTTCCGGTGGCGCAGTACGTTTCAACCTCCTGACCAAGGACGGCCGCCGGGTCAAGCAGCAGTACATCGACGAAGCGACGGGCCAAGTCGTTCCGCGCAGCGAGATGGTCAAGGGCTATGAATTCGAGAAGGGGCAGTTCGTCCTATTCACTCCGGATGAGCTGAAGGCGCTCGAAGAAGGTGGCAGCCACCTCATCGAAATCGTCAGCTTCATCCCCGTCAGCTCGGTCGACCCTACCTACTACGACAAGGCATACCTCCTGGCGCCCGACAAACGCGGCGGCAAGCCATACGCGCTGCTGCAACAGGCGCTCCTTCAAAGCGGACAGTGCGCCCTGGCGAAATGGGCCTGGAAATCCAAGAGTTACGTGGTCCAGATTCGGGCGACCGAAGAAGGTTTGGTTCTCCAGCAGCTGCTGTACGCGAATGAAGTCCGCTCCTTCAAGGAGCTCAACATCCCGGCTGAGACGGTCTCCAAGCCCGAACTGCAGCTGGCCCTTCAGCTCATCAGCCAGGGCGCTACGGAGACGTATGACCCGACGGCGTTCAAGGACGAAGAGCGTGAGCGTGTCTTGGCGGCCATCGACAAGAAGATTGCGGGCGGCAAGGTCGTTGCTGCTGAGCATCCAGAAGATGCCGCCATCGGCGGCGGCCAGGTCATCGACCTTATGGCGGCCCTGCAGGCGAGCTTGGGCGGTGCCAAGAAGCCGGCTTCGAAGACAGCCAAGGCGCCAACTCCTGCCGCGACCAGCGGCGCCTCCAATGTGACGCCCATGCCGGCTGCCACAGGTCGCAAGCCCATCAAGCGCACGCCCAAGACTGCAGAACCTGTGGTGGCACCGGTACCGGCCACTAAAGCACGCGCGAAGAAGTGACTGCGGCTACCTATGCACCGTATACATTGAAGCGAGTCCAGGAACTACTCGGACTCACGGCCTCTACTATCCGGTCGCTGGCCACAGAGGGCTTTGTTACCCCAGTGCGTGGGCCAAGGAACGAGCTCCGGTTCACGTTCCAAGACCTGCTGCTGATGAAGACAGCGCAAGGGCTTCGCCGTGCGCAGGTGCCGACGCGTCGAATCGTCGCATCGTTAAAGTCGTTGCGGGCAGAGCTGCCAACCGACTCGCCGTTGACTGGCCTGCGCATTACGTCCACTGGCGGTGCCGTTGCCGTGCGCGAGACCCGCGGCGTTCGCGAAGCAACGACGGGTCAACTGCTGCTCGATTTTGAAGTGCAAGTGGAGGCCGGCACTGTGGTCGCCGTCTCCGACCGGCCCGCACCGAGCGAGCAGGCGGACACGGATTGGTTCATCGTTGGTGAGGAGCTAGAAGCCACAGACCGGAAGGGCGCCGAAGACGCCTATCGGAAAGCCTTGACCGCTGACCCAGAGCGCATCGAGGCGCTGGTCAACCTCGGCGCGCTGCTCTGTGACGATGGAAGGTGTTCCGAAGCGGTTGCGCTATTCGACTATGCGGTCGCAGGCGGCGCTCGAAGCGCGCTCCTGCACTACAACCACGCAATCGTCCTTGAGGACGTCGGCGAAGTTCAACGTGCAGAGGAGGCCTACCGAGCTGCACTGCAGCTTGACGATGCGATGGCCGATGCTCACTACAACTTAGGGCTTCTTCTGGAAAGCAAGGGCGATGGACGAGGTGCCCTGCGGCACTTCAGCGCCTATCGACGCTTCGCCGGCGAAGCGTGAGGGCGACGCGGGTAGGCTAGCTGGCTGTTTGACCATCTCGGCGCACGACAATTCGTGCGGCTTGTCCCGTTGGGCCCCCCACAACCTCGTGAAGCGCCTTCGAGGCGTTGCCCAACTGGTCGATTAGGCTACTGCTCAAATCAAGCTCAATGAGTGCAACGCTGAGATGCAGCAGCCGCGGTGGCGGTTCAGTAACTCCGGCGGCATGTGCGCCGGTCCTTACCGCCTTGCGTTGCTCTTCGAACTCTTGCGAGGCAAGTTTCTGCACCTGGTCTGCTACGGCCTTTGCTGAAGCCATGTCAGGTGCTAGCAAGACGAACTCATCCCCGCCCACGCGAGCCGCCTCCATGTTGGGGAAGTGGGACGCGAACCACCTGGTCAAGTGCATCAGCACTTCGTCCGCCTTCAGGTATCCAAGTACGGCATTGACATGAAGCAGGCTGCCGATGTCCATGTAGACCGCCACCGGCAGTCGGGTCCCGGACTGAGGACTTCTGCTACGAAGGCCGTCGGAAAGTTCTCGCCAGTTCTTGAGGCTAGTGAGTTGGTCAGGCATTCGCTGCTTCAATCTGCCGGAAGGTGAGTTGAGTCTAGCGGCAGATGTAGCTCTCGAGGTCGTTCTCGGGTGCGACGTGATAGAGGTTGCCGATGTCTTCTTCCGCCGTCAGTGGCTTTTCCGGCTGATGCCACCGTGCCGCCTAAGTGGCGACTCAGCAATTCGAAGTTCTCGCGACTTCTCGCGCCTTTTGAGAAGTGGTACTTCGGTAGCCGGCCGATGTGGTTGGGTAGCTTTTCACGCGCCCCGAACTGGTTATGACCAGTTGTACATTCGACTCATAATTTTCGATAACCGCGCCTCAGGCCGGTCAGTGAAAGTCCCTCGACTCAGTGTTCAGCCGGCCGAGCATCGGCGTCAGGTCTTCGATGCGGCCTGCGACCAGAATCATCACGTCGCCCTCGCGTTGCCAAGTGCCATGGACGCCCATGAGCCGCGACTCGAGAAGCGGTGCACGCTGGTGCTCGCGAATGGATTTGCGGACGATGACCTGCAGCGTCCCCGTTTCGTCCTCCAAGCTCACGAAGATGACGCCCTTGGCGGTGTCGGGCTGCTGCCTGAGCGTGACGATGCCGCAGGCGTGGGTTATGCGGCCGTTCGGGCATTCCGACAGCTCCGCGGCCGTCTTGAAGCCGCGTTCGGTGAGCAGCGGCCGTAGCAGGGCCAGCGGGTGCCGCCTTAGCGTCAGGCCGGTCGCCGCGTAGTCCCAGACGATTTCCTCGCCCTCGGGCGCCTGCTCCAGCTCCAGGTAGTCTTCGTTAACGGGCGCATCGCGAAGCAGCTTAGGTGTCGAGCGCAAGGCCGCAGCGTCCCAAACCTGTTGCCGTCGATGACCCGACAAGGAGAGCAGAGCGTCGGCCGCGGCCAGCAGCTTCATCTCTGGTTGGTCGAGGCCGGCCCGGCGCGCCAGGTCTTCCGCGCTGTCGAACGGAGCTTCCAGCCTGGCGGCAACGATGCGCTCCGCGGAGGCCTGTTTCAGGCCCGACACCAAGCGTAGACCAAGGCGAACGGCAGGCGGGTGCGGAAGCCCTTCGAGCGTGCAGTCCCAGTTGCTCGCCATCACGTCGACGCCACGCACCTTGACGTCGTGCCGCTTCGCGTCTTGCACGAGCTGTGAGAGCGAGTAAAAGCCCAGCGGCTGCGAGTTGAGCATCGCGGCCAGGAACTCACCGGGGAAGTGACACTTGATGTAGCAAGAGGCGTAGACCAGCAGCGCAAAGCTCGCCGCGTGTGACTCCGGGAAGCCGTACTCCGAGAAGCCATGGATTTGCTGGAAGATTTGCTCCGCGAACTCCTTCTTGTAGCCGCGGCTCGTCATGCCGTTGACGATTTTTTCGTAGTACTTGTCCAGGCCTCCCTTGCGTTTCCACGCGGCCATCGACCGGCGTAGTTGGTCAGCTTCCCCAGGCGTGAACCCCGCGGCCAAAATCGCGACCTGCATCACCTGCTCTTGAAACACGGGCACTCCGAGCGTCCGGCCGAGCGCCTCCTTGAGCGCCTCGCTCGGGTACTCCACCGGCTCTTTGCCTTGCCGGCGGTTCAGGTACGGATGCACCATGCCACCCTGGATGGGGCCGGGTCTCACGATGGCCACTTCGATGACCAAGTCGTAGAACGTCTTCGGCCGCATACGGGGGAGCATCGACTGCTGTGCCCGGCTCTCGATTTGGAAGACGCCGACCGTGTCAGCCTTTGAAATCATGTCGTAAGTCGTCTTGTCCTCCGCAGGGATGTCCTGCATCTCGTAGCGATAGCCCTTGCGCGCGCTGATGAACTCGAGCGACTTGCGAATGGCCGTGAGCATGCCGAGCGCGAGCACGTCGACCTTCAGCAGGCCCAACGCGTCGAGGTCATCCTTGTCCCACTCGATGACCGTGCGGTCTTCCATGGACGCGTTTTCCACCGGCACCATCCGGGTCAGCGGCCCTTTGGTGAGCACAAAGCCACCCACGTGCTGGCTGAGATGCCGTGGCAATCCAATGAGCTGCCCTGTGAGGATGAGGAGCTGCTGAACAACCAGGCTGTCGAGGCTCAGCCCTGCCTCGGACAGGCGCTCCGGCATCACCATCTTCCCGTCGAACCAGTAGTGGCTCTTGGCGAGCGTGTCGACCAGCTCGGCGTCCATCCCGAGGGCTTTACCGACGTCTCGGATGGCAGACTTCGGGCGGTAGCTGATGACGGTCGCAGTCAGCCCCGCGCGGTGCCTGCCGTACTTTTCATAGAGGTACTGGATGACCTCCTCGCGGCGCTCATGCTCAAAGTCGATGTCAATGTCCGGTGGCTCGCCGCGCTCCTTGGAGATGAACCGCTCGAACAGGACGTGCTGCCTAGCGGGGTCGACCTCCGTGACGCCGAGGCAGTAGCAGACCACCGAGTTCGCTGCGCTCCCGCGTCCTTGGCACAGGATGTGGCGTGACCTGGCGAAGATGACGATGTCCGCCACGGTGAGGAAGTAGTGCTCGTACTTGACCTCGGCGATGAGAGCCAACTCATGCTCGATTTGCGCCTGCACTTTTGCAGGCATCCCACCAGGCCAGCGACGTCCCGCACCCTCGTACGTGAGCCGACGCAGGTAGCTGCTCGCGGTCTCGCCCTCCGGGATGACTTCTGATGGGTACTGGTACTGCAGCTCGTCGAGGGAAAAAGTGCACATCGAGGCCACTCGAACCGTCTCCGCAAGCAAGTCCTCGGGGTACGTTTGCGCGAGCCTGAGCCGTGTACGCAAGTGCCGCTCAGCGTTGGGCTGGAGCGCTGCTCCGCACTCGGTCAGGGGCCTGCCGACCCGGGTGGCCGTCATCACGTCCTGCAACGCCTTCCTCGAGCGCACGTGCATGTGCACGTCGCCGGTGGCCACGAGCGGGATGGCCGTGAGCTCTTCGACCTCGCGCAGCTTGTAAAGCCACATCTCATCATCGAGAAGCCGAAGAAGTTCGACCGCCAGCCAGCATTTCCCGGTGAAGTGCTTGAGCATCCACTTGGCAACCCGCACCAGGTCGGGCATCGCCGCGCCGCGGTCAGGCGCAACCAAGACGAGGCAGTCAGCCAGTTCCTCCCGCGTAATCTGCTCGAGAGGCAGGTTGTACGTCCCCTTGGGCGCGCTCATACGGAGCTTGCTGATGAACTCGCAAAGGTTGCCGTAGCCCGCGATGTTCTGCGCGAGGACGATGAGGGTGAAAGGGGCGTCAGCCAGGTGGAACTGGCTACCGATGATGAGCGGCAGCTGCGCCTCTTTGGCAGCAACGTGGGCTCGCACCACCCCGGCGACAGAGCACTCGTCGACGATGGCCAGCGCCTCGTACTTCAGCTCCTTGGCGCGTTCGACCAGTTCCTCTGGACGACTCGCGCCGCGGAGGAAGGAGAACGCGGTGAGACACCGGAGCTCAGCGTAGGCAGGGATGCTCGGGCGCATGGCCGGTCACGCGAAGATGCCGTGCAAGTACCAGGCGATGTCGTCGGCCAGGCGTTCCTGGAAGACCCACAGCACGCCGGCGTGCTCGCTGAGCGCAACCCAGTAATCGCGCTGCACGCGCCTCGTTGCCTCGCCGCCTTCGTCTTCGACCCGATGCCACCATCCGCCTTCCACCCGATGTGGGCCCGCGAGCATCTGCAGGGTGCCCTGGTACATCGGGCGGTGGTTCTTCACGGCCAGTCGGAGCGGCTCCGGCAGAACCCAGGTGGGCTGGGGCGTGTCGACTGTTGACGTCTCGCGAGGCTGCTTCTCCGTGGCCGGCTGCCAAAACTGCGCCCACTCGATGCGGTGGTCTTCCGTCATCACCGGACGCACCACCCGCTCGGGGCCGAGCCTAGCTGAGATGCGTTCCAGGACCTCCCTCAGGGTCTCGCCTTGGCGAACAGTGTCCGGCAGCAGGGAGTCGCTCAGTTCCTCGAGTGGCTCGACGTCGTCCGCAACGAGCGTCAACTCGCCGGCCGGCGCCAACAGCGTCGTCTTGGCCAGGTGTTCGTTCAGGAGGCGGGACAGGTGTTCAAGGTTGCGGGTGTACTCGCCCGTCCGGATGGTCAACGCGCCGCCGGTCCCGGCTGATTTCGACCGCATGGAGTCGTGCGCCCAGTGGAGCGTGAACGCACTGACTCCCGCGTGCCGCGCAGCGAGCCAGCCGCACATTTGGACAAGCAGCCGTCGGGCGCTGAAGGCAAGAGCAGGTGCCAACTCGACTCGCGACATCAACTCCAACCGCGCCTTGAACGACTCGGAAAGCACTTCCCAGCGATGTACCTCTGGCTTGAGCCCATATGCCCGGTCAAGCGCGCCAAGCAGTTCCTTGTCGAACCGCCTGCTGAGGCCGTCGCGAGGCAGGCGACGGATGTCGCCGAGCGATTGGCAGCCGAGCCGGGCGAGGGTGGGGCGGTGGGGCTCGACTGCCGACAGGACGTCCATCGGCAGGCGGTCGAGTCCTTCCTGCAACGGGCGGGCAAAGCCGTCCTCCACGCCGCCGCGCGCGAACGCCAACGCCGCCAGGCTCGTCGGCGCCCAGGCTGCTATCGCAACGCCCAGCTCGGCGCCTTCCGTTCGGACGCGCTCGCGCAGGCGCCTCTTCCCGCCAAAGAGACGCAAGCTCGCTTCCACCTCCATGACGACTGCTTCATCGACGACTGCAACGCGGGGCGTCCATTGGAGCGCCCACACGGCAAGGCCATGAAGTTGGTCGTCATGCGGAGACGCGGCGTCGGACGGCTTGTCGAGGAGTAGCGCTGCCCAGTACATCGGCACGCTCCCGCTCGCGGTTTGCAATCAGCCGGCTGGGCGCCATGAGGCGCGGGGTCAGCACGGCGTCCAGGCCGCCAGGGATGGAGGGCAGGTGAAGTTCGCCCTCGTGGCGAGGACCCTTGCGCTTGAGGATGTGAACGCGCAGCTCCCAGTCCAGGCCGAACGTGGCCACGATGCGCAGAGGCGCTGCGGAGGCCTCGTGCAAGGCCGTCTCGGGCCGAAACAGGACGACCGGGCCCTCGCACCCGGCCGCACAGACCTGGAGCCGGCGGATTTGCTCGGGTCGTGCCTGGGGCAGCCAGGAAAGGAGGGCGCCGCAGGCGTTCGACTTGATGAGCTGCTCGGTCGCCCAGAGGCGCTCTGCGGGCGTGTCCGCCTGAACCCAGACGAACTGGTGGTCGTCCAGCCCGGCGTTGCGCAAGCCAGGCAGGTGTGGACGCTTCGGCGGGCCCACGACCACGATGGTCTGCCCTGCGGCCACCTGTCGGCGCAGCGCCGGCCCCAGGAGGCGCCATTCGCAAACGGACGGCTGCGGCTGAAGCACCTCGGTCACTGAGCGGCAAGGCCAGCCGCCGCCGGGCAGCTGCTCATCCAGAGCGGCCCAACCCGTCGGCACAACCTCCTTGACGGCTGCCGCCCCCAGCTCCGTACCTCGCCAGACCGCCGCTTCTACATGCGCGGGCAGCCCTGACGCAGGTGCGCCTTCCTCGGCCTGCGGCGGGGTGGGCTGGGGACTTGGCGGAGGGGGCTCCGGCCAAAGGGCGAGGGTGGCTTGCATGTCGGAACTGGATGGGCATACAGTATCGCCGACGGGGCAATCTTGTCCAGAGCAGTGAGCAATCCCGACTCCTGAGGAGCGACTTCTTCCCCGAAATGTGACTGTTCAGAGGACAACTGCTCGCAAAAGACGTGCAATGCACGTGGGTCGTCTAACGGGTGACAGGCTCACCAAATGAGCTGCAGGCTCACGGTCCACCCGTGAACTTTGTGCGTGTCATCGAGTCGAACGTCTCTATGCAGAGCACTCGTGCCGGCAAACGGCTAAAACGAGCAGTGCTATACTTCGAAGACCTTGCACCCGAGAGACCCGGAAAGGCGTCCCGGTGACCTAGCCTGTGCACATGGCTTGGTACTGATGAGGAAAATGGGCATCCTTGCGGGGTAACTCCCGGACAACGTGACCGACCAAGGTGTCGGAAGCTGGATGCGCAGCCGCTCCTCCTCAGGTGCAAGGTTCTTTCTTTTGGCCGCTACTTCTTTGGCGGTGCACCTGTCAGCGAAAACCGCTTCAGGTCTTCTACTCCCTTCGGCTTCGTCCAATACGCGGTCACCAGCGCTAGCTGGACGAAGGGTACGCCGTCTACGAGGCTAACCTCGTGCTGCAGGATGCCGCAGGCGCTCTCACCGGCGGCCGTCGCATCGAGCGCTTTGTAGCTCGCGTCGAACATCACAAGTTGGCCAATGTAGCCCTTACCTGTGGGCCCCTTGCTCGTGTTGGGAGCATAAGACGGGTTTCCGTTGACGAAGAGCTGCGTCAACAGCTCGATGACGGCTACCTGGCTCACCCCCTCCGCAGCTCGGTGGTCGCGGCAATGCTCCGCTGCCTCACGCGACACGACGATGCACCCAGTGCCCGCCGGCGACACTGGGGTTAGCGCCGCCAGTTTCGTATCACCCAGCCACTTGTTGATGTTGGCTGCAGCCCGCTTGCTCAAGAACCAGGCAAAGGTGTCGGCGCCTGCTCCGAGCGGGGGGGCTGCGCCTGTGACCCAGTCGTCAAGTCGTTGGGCGATTTGTGCTTTGACCGACGCAAAAGCGGACCCTGCGATGCTCTGCACCGTCGGCGCAGGGCCCCCGTCGAGAGATGCTTGGGCATACGCCGCGGCCGCGGGTTGTTGCTGAAGAGCCTGATGCTCGTTACCAGCCGCTCCGAGATTCGTTGCCATATTTTTCGAAAGGTCTCCCGTCGAGCATTTTCACCGTAGTCCACGGTTTGACGAGTGCTCGCCAGTTTTGTCGCGTTCGAGGCTCATGCCATGAGCTTCCCAGCTGAGAGATTCCAAGCCTCACTCAAGGAGGTTCAGCTTGGAAACTGACAACAATTCGTCGGACGGCAGGGCGGCCCAGACCGTTCATGCCGACGCAATGGTCCTTGCTGCGTGGAACGGGGAGGCCCGTCGGACAGGTCGTGCTGTCGAAGCCATCGTGCGGGAGTGTCTCGGCGTCCCCGCCGGCCGGCTGGTCGTCGTAGCTGTAGACATAACCGCCGCCTTGGCGGAGCGGTTCACGACAGGGGAGGCCAAGCCGGACACACCTTGGTCGGAGTTGCTCCAAGCTGTGTTTGAAGACACGCTGCGCCGGCCATCCCTGGGGCGGCCATGAAAACCGACGGCATGGTCTTCAAATCACACAGCATCGACCGCGATGTGGACAAGGGCTTGCGCGCGCTTGCCGACCACTTCCAGGCGGCTCGCGGCGCGGTCATTCGCATGTGCATCGAAGGCGGCATCGCCCAACTTGACCGGGGAGTCGCGCTTCCGCCGCCTTCAGACGACCCGGTGTCGGCGCTGAGGACGGCCTACATCCCTTTCGATACCGACGAGCGCCTTCGCGTGCTCGCGTTCAGGCTTCGTCTTGACCACCATGATTTGCGGCAGCGGGTCATTCGGTTAGGGCTGCTCGCGCTGCAAGCAGCTACCGGATTCGTTGCTCTTCAACTGCCGGAGGATTCATGAACCCTTTGAGTGGCCCCAAATGGCGAGCCTCCCGCAAGGTGCGCGTAATGCTGCAGATTTCCGATGGGTGCGAGCTCCCTGACTACGTGCCCGATGCTGAGTACTTCCCGTTCGGCCTGACCACGGCGTCCGTCCCAGCGAACCGCCTGAGAGACCTGGAGCGCCATCCAGGCGTCATTGCCCTCTGGCTTCAGACGGAAGCCGGACGGCGGCGCGAATCGAAAACGATTGAGCCGCGCGTCGAGATGTCTGTTCCTGTCGAACTGACCGCGCGCTTGGCGGAATTGTTTCCGACGCTTGTTGAAAGAGGGGTCCGTCGCATGGATGTGTTCAGCTACGCGCGGCCCGGCGAGCCGCCGTATTGGATGGCATTCCTCTTGACCGAGGCCGGCCGTCACACACTCGGGACGCCCGACGTGCGGCACATGTCACTTGACCTTCAGGCGGAGGACCTGGCGAGGCAGCTCGACTATTGGACGGCGGCGCCTCGAGCAGACCCGGAACTTCGCGGAGGGTTTCACGAGGAATGAAGACCATCGCTTCCCTGCAAGACTGCAAAGGCGCTGCCAGAGTCGAAGGACTTCTCGCCTCTTCTCAGTCAGATTGAGAAGTGATACGTCTACGGCTGAAGACGTGATTAGGCGGCGTCTACCGAGACTTCTGGCTTCGTTTTGATATGAACGCGCGGCCTGCCCCCGGCTTGTCGCGCGGAAATCGGGCTTGCACGGTAGAACTCAACGACGGCCGTTGTCGCCGGGAAGAGGTTGCGGCCATGGCGCCAAGCGGGGTACAGGGCGCTGCCGACGAACAGGTCGCGTACGGGCACGCGTTCTCCAGCACGTATGAGCTTCGCGAGGTTCTCATGCACGCACCTGGCAAGAGCCTTGTCGAGAGTCGCATAGTCCCGCATGACCTTGCCAGGCTTGGCACGCTGGTGCTGCTTTTCGCCAGGCTTTGCCAACGAGAGGAATGTCTGCAGCAGGAGATGCTTGAAGGTCGGTGACGCCATCTGTGTGGCTGGCCGTAGGAGTCGTGAAGGCCATGAGTTGGAGTGCAGTTCGATGGCGCAGTCCCAACGCTGCAACCATTCAGGGGTGAACATGCCCTGGAGGTCGCGGCACAGGGTCACCGTTGCGATGCGTCCGGCGCATGTCATGTAACCGAGCGACTGTGCGGCCGCGCGGTAGCGCTCGATGTGGTCATCAGCCCCGGCAGCGCCGGCCCGCAGCACGTCGACAGATAGCTCCGTCAGCCGCCGCTGGAACTCGTGTGAGCCGTCGGCATCGGTCGCGGTGGGCTCGCGATGGTGATGGGGTTGACCGAGCAAGTAGGCACGGTCGCTGTATTCCCAGGGCACCTCAAGTAGCGGCTTTTGGTGCGTGTGGCAAATTAGGACGCCGGGTAGGTTGTGGCTGCGGTGCCAGTAAGTCTCGCCAAGCGCTTCCAACTCGTCGTCGCGGCACTGCGGGCAGAAACGCAGGCCCTGCACGCCAAAGGTGGCGGACTGAACCAGTGACACCAGACTTCCTCGTTGTGCAGCGGCCTGCCACCGCACACGCCAGGCAGCAAGGGCGACCTCCCTCGGTGCCTTGAAAGCCGTGACGTAAGGGAAGACCGTGTGCTCCCACAGCAGGTGCATGGGAGCGACGCCGCTGTTGCGGGCAATCACCTCGAGCCTCGCAGGCAAGAAGTACGAACTGTTGGTACGCCTGCTATGTGTCAGGAGCCGCATGAAGCGCTTTGCAGGCAGGCCGCTGTGAATGAGGCCGCGGGCGAGGATGCTGCCCGCGAGCTCGTCAGGATAGGGCCTAGGCAGCCACCTCACACGGCCACCAGTTCAAGTACAGGCCGCGCAAACCCCAGGCGTTGCAGCTGTTCGAAGACCGTTGTCCCATGCTCTTGTGCGAGCGCGATGGCGCGTCGGTAGTCGAGCGGGCGGTCCGAAAAATCCCGTGGCGCCGAAGTGAGCGCTGCTGCCTTTGGAGTAGCGACCTTGCGGGGTGTCGATAGCTTGTCAGCCATCTGCTTTGCGGCGTCGAGCATGTTCTTGGCCTTGCCGTCCCTCTCAACGGCCTCGGCGACCTCCTGTGCTTGCTCCGGGTCCATGCCCAGGGCGATACCCGCCACTGCCAGGCGCGACGTGAATTCATCATCCCCAGGCTTGGTCGAGTGCAAGAAGGTGCGTTTGGCCTTATATCGACGTGCCATCTCGTTGACGAGGTCGTCCAGGCCGAAGGGTGCGATGTCCTCGAACTTCGCCAGGGATTCGAGGTCTCCCTCTTGGAGCGCTTTGACCATGGGATGCACAAACTTGAGGTCGCTTGCGAAGACCTTCGTAATGAGCGCTTCCGTCAACTGCTCCGACTCGTCAATCATGGCGCGCGCTTGCGCAGAAACGAAGAGTTTGATGGCCAAGTCGATGACGCCTTGCGTGCACTCGTAGAACAGGGTCAATAGGTCTTCGGTCAGCTCGCACGGCTTCTTGACCCACTGGAACTTCCACATCACATTCATGAAGTCCACCCACTCACCTGGCTGACCGTCTTCGCTTGTTCTGGGCATTGCGCCCCAAGTTCCGATGCCAGGTGCGGCAGCCCTTCGGCCTTGGCGCAAGTCCAAGCCAAGCACCTTGGCAGCCTTGTTGGTTCCGATGAAGAGAATGGGCACCTCGAGGTCGTTGGTCATCGAGACGAGCTCGGACATCACGGTCTCCTTGGCTTTGGGGGAGTTGGCCAGGTTCTGAACTTCGTCGACGACCAGTAGACCTACGTGCAGTTTGCTCATCAGCAGCGAAACTGACATCAGCAAGGACGACACGCCCGGCTTGCCGCCCGCGAAGTGCGTCTTGTAGAAGTCGCTGTCTGGAAAGAGCTTGTCGAGCGCCTTTAGGATGGCCGCCATCAACGCCTTCACGCTCTTGCCGTCGCTGGTCATCTCGATGTGCAGCCAGGGCACTTGGTAGATGCCTAGCTCGCGATGGTGGATGACGTTCGGCACTGTCTTGAGGAAGCGCTTGACCGTGGTCGTCTTTCCCATGCCAGAAAGACCGATGAGCGAAGCCGAGTGCTGCGGCGTCGGGTCTGATGGCGCTAGCTGCAGTCCCTCGCCAGCTTGCCGACGCGCGTAGGTACGCTGGATGATTTCGTTGTGCTCCTTGGAGAACGGCGCACGTCCTACGTAACCATCTCGCATCATTGCGTCGAGCACTCGAGCCAACGCGATGTGGGCCTCGAACGGCACCATGAAGTGAGTCAGACCAAGCAGCATCTGAAGACGCTCGTGTGTCTTCCATTGCCGCTGTTCCTCGTCAAAGGCGGGATTTCTCAGCAACGTCTTGAAGAGGTCGTCCTCATCGAGTGAAACGGGCAAGGCGCTGATAAGTGGGTTGCCGACATAGTGCGGGATGCGCTGGTCGGCATAGACGGCCTCGACGATTGAGGCAGTGGTCGTTCTATTGATTTGCATGAGGTAGGTTCTCGCTATCCGTTGGCCTGCTTTTTGCGTTCTGCGGCGAGGCGCTCCTTGAGCGTCAGCGGCCGGTTGGGGTCGATGACTTCGGGAGCAGGCGCAGTCCGCTGGGCGTCGAGCAGCGTGACCACTGGTGCGAGCGGGCCAGGCGGGAGCGGAGTACCACTCGGCATGGCTACAGGCGTAGCGAGCGAGGGGATGGCGGCCTTCTCCTGACGCTCTCCGTGCAAGTCCACGGAACGCGCCTTAACTGTGTCAGCGCGCCGGCCTTTGCGGCTCAGCTTCTTGCCGCCCGCGGCCTCGATAAGTGCCTTCTTGGAATCGTCAATGATGGGGTTCGCGTGCTGGTGGTACCCGTGGAGGTTTTGTCGGCGTTGGTGCGTGGACCCAGTTGTCAGACTCTCGACGGCCGTGAAGTGACGTCGGACGTCGGCGAAGGACATGCCCTTGAACTTCTCGTATGGCATCGTCAATTTTGCTTCGTAGCGCTTGCCGGGCACGAAGGGGTCGTAGGCGACAATCGTGTCGCAGAGGCGGTAGTCGAGTGCTACTTCGACCTTGAAGCGCTTCTTGCGGGCCTTCACGAACCAACCATCCTTCTCGGCTTGGGAGAACGTGTAGAACGTGTCGCGCAAATGCAGGCCGTGCTCGGTTGCAACTGCGGTCTCGCGCGGAAGCAACTCGAGCCGGACGCTGTCGGCATTGAACCGCGCAAGCGCGCCCACGCGCGAACGTACTTCATAGTCCCAGAGGTCGCGCGGAATTGGCCGCACTTGAGACGCAACTTGGTGAACGGTAAGAGGAAAGTTCTTTTGCAGCGTCCGGTTGTGGGTAATGATGGCCTTGACAATGAGCGACGTGAACTGTTCCAGGTTCAGCGTCGCATCGCGGTAATAGGCCTTCACACGCCGGTGTCCTTGCGCGCCCGGCGGGTCGTAGGCTGGCAGACCTGCGGCAATGATTTGGTGCGTCATCTTGAAGCCGGACTCGACCAACGGCTTCCAATCAGGCCGCAAGCCAGGAACGTTGGCGATGAAGGACCTGATACCAGCCGAAACGCGTCGACGAGCGTTGAGCTTGGATAGCTCACCCTGGTCGGCAATGAACTGCTCAGGCAGGATGCCGTCCGCCGGCCAGTCTGCAGCGTCATGTTCGAGGCCATAGCGACGACAGACCTCGACCTTGTCCTCAGCGATGCTAAGGATGGCCTGAACGGCCGCCATATAGCTGGCATTCTCGAAGCCGACGTACCAACCCACAATGAGTCGGGTCGCGCGGTCGATGATGAGATACATCGTCGGCTTGCCGACGATGGCTTTCGGGTCCTTGGAGGACACCAGGAAGATGTCGGCGATGGTCGCGTCAATCTCATACATGTGCCCCGCGCCTTGGCAATCGAGCTCAATGGAGCCGAGCTTATGGCGGTGGTTCTGCTCGAACCTCTTGTCGCCCAGGCGCTTGCGCAGCTGGTACTCCATCGAGTAGTTCTTCTGCAGCCAAGTGGTCAACTGGCGGACGCTCGGATACTCGCCCTCGGGCTTGATGAACTTCACCCCGTTGCCGTCGGTGTAGGTGTAGTGCCGTTCAAGCATCCACTGATGCGTGCCGGTGATGGTGTGGTACCCCTCCTTGAGATAGAAGCCGTCCACGGCTTTGCGAAAGGCCTTGAAGTCGGCGTCCCCAAGAAGATAAGGGGCCTGCCCGCCCTTGGTGCGGCGGCCGGGAGGAGCAGTTGGCGGATTCTTGCCCTTACCACTGTTGTCGTAGTTGCCCAGAAGCGCGTCAGTGGTCATCCCGCCTTGCCAGTAGCGCCGCAAATGCAGGCGCAGCGTGGTTGCGGACGTCTTGGCCTCCTTGGCACGATTTCGGATGCGCTCAGCGCGGTACGAGGCTTCATAGATGCCGCTGTCTTCGACCAGTGGCTCTATGAGGCCCCATGCGCGGTCGCGAAGGCGCTTCATGGCGTCGCTTGCGATGTCTGACTTGGAAGAGCCGCTCGGCGTGCTCGACTTGAGGGGCTTGCAGTCACAGCATAGCCATTGATAGCTTTGGCTGATGGGAACGGCCAGCTCTTCATCTATGTCGATGGCCCACGCTCGTTCACCGTTGGGCTCGACGTGGAGGAGGCGAAGGCGCCGGTTCAATGGCGTGACTACGATGTCGCCGGGAAGAGGCTGCTTCATTGCTTGCCCCCCGTGACGACGTGGAGTTGCCCGGGAAGGCCGGTGACGGTGAACTCGCCCACCGGCAGCGAAGCCAGGTGTGCTTCAGATGCTAGCGGCGCTTGAACAACGCGGGCAAGCATCAGCATCCGTGCTACGCGAAGGCCCGTGCCCCGCCCGACGCCGGAGCGGGAGTCGAACTGCGCGCAGAAATCTTCCAGCGTGCCCGTGAAGTTGGTGCTGCGCATGTCGCTGGCCAATGCTTCCATCTGTTCTTCGAAGAACCTTGGATGCGGCTCCGCCTCGCTTGGCCGCTTCTGCCCGCCGCGAATCCAGGCGATGTTGGTGACCTCAGCTTTTGGCAGCATTGAGCTGAAGACCAAGTCGTGCGCGATGCCCTTGCGATGCAGCGTCTCGCGCGCAATTTCGAGCTTTCCAATCGAGTGCTCGTTCTCGGCCTCGGACGTCTCCTTGACGTCATAGCCGTGCAGCACCTTCAGGCCATTTCGAACTCGCGTCACCATGAAGTCCACGGTCATGACTGTGGCCACACCGGTTCCGGGGTAGAACGGGTGGACAGCGCCAATCTGCATGGCCACATCCTGGGTCTCGCTTCGGTCAAGCAGTGGGTACTGCTCACGGATGTCAACGACATCGCTGGCCCACTCGAGCAGGTAGAAGAACGCAAGTTCGTTCTTGGAAAGCAGCTGATGCGGTCGGTGAGTCTTCAGGCCGAAGGGGTCGGCCGTACGGCCGCCAGAGGGCACCTCGCCGATGTTGAGCCATGGCTTGTACTGGCTGCCTTCGCCTGTTCCCCGACCTTCCTTCTCGAAGCGCTCGACTGTCTTCTCGTTCCAGGTGATGTATGCCATGGTTCCTCCTCCCGTTCAGCGCGTGGTGCGCAGCTTCTTCATCAGTTCCCAAGTCCTCGCACCGCGGCTGGCGAGAGACTGCTCGCACAGGCGTTCTGCTCGCTCTTCGTGGCCCTTTGCGCGGGCTTCGTTGATTTCGAGGCCGAACTGCAGCAGAGCCGTCGACTCGATGGCGGCATCGAGCGCCTCTTCCATCAGCTCGATAAACCCGATGACACCTGACGTGCAACGCTTGACGCTGGCTTCACACGGTGGCCGCTTCAGGTCATCGGACACACGTTTGGGGTCGCCGGTGAATGCAGCAACGGGTGCGACGTGCAGCGCTGCTTCAAAGCAACCCGGAAGGTTGGACAGAACCCACGCGAGCTCAGTGAGCGACAGGGTGTCTGGCGTCAGGAGAACCGTGATGGTCTCGTGGTCGGGCTCGATTGCCTGGTCGGTGAACCAGTCTTCGGTGGCCCAAAGAATGGCAGCGGTCACGAGCGCAGCGCGGGTGCGCGGAACGCTGAACTTCAGGAGTTGACCGGTTGCAGGGCGGCCGGGCTTGGACTCAACGGAACTTCCGGAGTCCGGCGAGCCGGTCGAATGGTTCTGGTTGGCGGTGTTGGACGCGTGTTCAGAATTTCGAGAGATGTTTTCGTTCGGCATGCAAGGAATGAGCTGTGGCCCGTGCCGCGCAATTGCAGGCAATGGCAATTGCCTGCATTGCATCGACAGAGCGTCGAGCTTGTTGTTGGAGTTGTTCGTTCGTTTGCATGGTGCGTATTTTATACAAAGAACTACTGTAGTGCAATAAGCAAGATGTTGCGCGCCATTTGGCTGGGCCTTCTAGGCTCCGAAATGGTTAGCTATACGACGGACGAGGCCGAGCCAATCGGCGGCGTAATGCAAACGAAACTACTGAAGGCGAGGAAACCAAGATGAAGACCGAGAAGACGATGCAGCGGCCCAGGAAGAAGGGCGAGCGAGCTCACAGCATCCTCATGGCGTTGGCGCAGGATGCCGAGACCGGAAAGCGACTGCACGAGAGCCTCCGTAAAGAGGCCGAGGCACCTGATGCGCAAGAGGCCCGCAGTGAGCTGGCCTTGCTGCACGAGATGATGAAGACCACCCGTAATGACGGCCTGCGCATGCTGGCCAGCATGCGCGCATCTGCGGACATCACGCTGCACTGACTGATTCCAGGGAGCCACCAACTCGCGTTGGTGGCTCTTCCTCATTTGGCGGCTCATTCGAGCTCGAGCTTCATGCGCTGACTCGCTTCCCCAAGGTCGATAGCGCAGCCTTCGTAGTACTCGCGAAGCTCGCCCATCCCCTCGTGGGACCTGCGCAGGGCCTCGCCTTTCGGGGGTGTTGCGCCCATGTCGCTAGCCTCTTCGTAGGTGCGCTCGCCTGTGTACTCATGTGCCAGCGCCAGGGTCTGGACGGCGACGTGGCAATCGGCGATGGTGTCAAAGAGCCAGCGCACCTCGTCAAGGGTGAGCGTTCCCTCGCGAAGCGTGAACTTCACTTCGGTGTCTCCGCTGCCTTCTCTGGATTGCCAGCCTTCTTCCACGGCCCACTTGATGAGCGCAGTCAGGGGAATGATGTCCTTCTCGAACTCGACCCGGAAGCAGAAGGTCCGACCTTCCGTCCCAGGCTTGGTCGCAAACGGAAGACGATTGCGAAAGTAGAGCGCATCCTGGTCCGCCAAAGACTCCGCAGGAAACGTCGCAGCGCCGCTGTCCGGGAGGTGCGGCAATACGGTAAAGCCTCCCTCCGGCGAAGAGAACGGCCGCATCTTGAGCGCCGCTGTCGATGCGGCGCCGACCGCCTTCATGGTCTTCTGTACCCAAATTTCCAGCCCTCGGCGTGCGCGCTCTACGTCAAGTCCGCACGGTTGCTGCGTCTCGAACGAGGTGCTGGTGACATCGTGCTTGGTTCCGTCGAAGGCCATTGCGGTGTTCAGGGTTGCGAGGGCCAGGTCTGCGCTCGTTACCTGCCCGAACAGCCACCGAAGTTCGGCGAGGTCGGGAGCACTCTCCGCGAGCGTCACTTGGGCGTAGTGCGGTGCATCCGCAGGGCAGTTGGGCTCGAGCCAAGCGCCCTCGGCCCAGCAGACGACCATCCAGAGCAAGGACTCGCCGACATTGGCGTTGTCCGCGCGGAAGCGGAAGGTGCGGTCGGCCGCGCCAGCGGGGACGGCGGGCAACTTCAGGGTGTTGGGGGTAGAGGTCTTCGAGGCGGTGTTGTTCTTCATGTGTGTTCGGTGCGAATTGGGCGCAGCGCTGCCCCCATGCCGATGGTCGGCAGGGCAGGTTGCTGCTGAATTTGGAATGGGGGTCCGCACCGCGGATACGGTGCTAATGACGCAAGGCGCGAGAGGCCTCGGTCTCCCCGGCGTTGCGCCGGAGGTGGGTGCCACCGGGAGGTGGCTGTTGTCTTCGGCGTGATGCCGTCAACCGCGGGGGTGGTCGCCGCGATATGCCGATTCTACTCGTTTGTACTACGGTTTACAATAGCTGCGGAGGTTACCAGCAATGCCCAAGAAGTCCGTCGGCGGCCTACGAGCGGCCGTCATGTCCATCCGCATGCCTGACAAGACTAAGTTCGGCCTAGAACTGACCGCGCGCCTTTACAACGAAACTATCGCGGACGTCCTCGTGCGTGCGGCCAATGCGGAAATGTCGTCCGAAAACGGAGGCCTCTTCGTGGACCTGCCGGGCGAAGAAATGCCAGTATTCCTCTTGCCGCGCATCTGGGACGAGCGTGAATGCGCGCGCATCGTCAAGCTGGCGATGGTCTATCCCAAGCTGCTCAAGCGTTCCGAGCAGATGGCGTGGGCAATGGTGCGGGACAACGACAAATACTGGAGTGGCCCGAAAACGAAGCGCGGTGCGGCGCCGACGCGCGAGTTCGACCAGCTGAAGGCAGACGTGCTCGAGGCGGACTGGGCCGAGGTCGTGAAGGCGGCGGAGGCCCGGGCGGCGGGAGAATAGGCGCCC
>Ga0068857_100000489_pt1 | contig 28341 bp, 33 predicted proteins | sample KBSCornC72_FD_66591 | JGI IMG/M metagenome (GOLD analysis project Ga0068857, IMG submission 66591) | Corn rhizosphere microbial communities from Kellogg Biological Station, Michigan, USA - KBS Corn C7-2 | ecosystem: Host-associated > Plants > Roots > Rhizosphere > Soil ...
TTCTGCCCGTTGCCGCAATCGATGAGCCCCCAGTCAGCCCAGGGCTCGGCGATGATCGTGGTAAGTGCGCTCACGCCGCCAATGCGAGCTTCGCGCCGACGGAAGCGACGGCGATCGGACCGTCGAGCAGCGCCTGCCCTGCAGCGCGCGCGTCTTCGATCGTCACGGCACGGATCTGTTCGAGCAACTCGGCGAGCGACATTATGCGGCCGAACACCTCGATCGACCGAGCGAGGTGGTCGGCGCGGCCTTGAGCGCCCTCGAGGGACATCAGCAGACCGGCTTCCATTTGCGCCCGGGCGCGGCTGAGCTCGGCGCTGGTCAGGCTTTCCGTGGTCCCGGCAAGCACCTCGCGTGCGAGCTGCACTGCTTCCGCAGCGCGCGCCCGCTCGGCTGCGCAGCCGATGCCAACAAGGCCAGTGTCGGCGAACGCCTGGTGCCAGGCGTAGATCGAATAAGCGAGGCCGCGCTCCTCGCGCAGCTCCTGGAACAGGCGCGACGAGGTTCCGCCGCCGAGCGCCTGAACGAAGAGAGCGAGCGCTGGATTGCGCGGATCGGCTGCTGAGCACCCTTCGAATGCGAGGCACCAATGCGCCTGCTCGAAGCTGCGGCGGTCGTTGCGGACACCGCCGGTGAAGCGCGCCTGCTCGATGGGCGGCGCTTTACCAGCCTCCATGTCGCCGAGCAGCTGCTCGGCGAGTTTGAGAACTTCGACAGGATCGACCCGCCCGCTCGCTGCGAGCACCAGCCGCGAGGGGGCGAACTGCTGGAGCCAATTCAGGCAGTCTTGCCGTGCGATGGCCCGCACCGTCTTCTCGCTTCCGAGCACCGGCCGGCCGATCGCCTGCCCCTCGAACGCCGCCTCGAACAGATGGTCATGGACGAGATCGTCGGGCGAATCGACACTCTCGCCAAGCTCGGACAGGATCACCTGCTTCTCGCGCGCCAGATGCTCCTCGTCGAAATGTGGCGCGCGAACGAGATCCGCGATCAGTTCGGCAACGAGCGGCAGGTCGCGGGCCAGTGCCCGGCCGTGGAACACCGTCTGGTCGCGCGCGGTCCAGGCGTTCAGCGACCCGCCGACATCCTCGATGACTTCGGCGAGCGCTCGCGTGTCGCGGCCGCCAGCGCCCTTGAACACCATATGCTCGACGAGATGGGCGAGGCCGCTAAGGGGCGCGCGTTCGGAGCGTGACCCGACGCTGGCGTAGAGGCCGAGCACGACCGACTCCGCGCCGGGCAGCGGGTCGACTGCGACGGTCAGCCCGTTGGCTAGGACATGCTGCTCACCGCTCACTTCGGCTCGGCTTTCATCTTTTTGCGCACAGCCAGAGCATAGATGATCAGTGCGATGACGGCCAAGGCGAACCAGGTCGCCGCATAACCGCGATGGCCGGCGGGCGTGACTGGGCTTGCAGTGATGACGTCCGGCGTCTTGCTCGGCTCGAGCCCCGGCGGAGCGCCCGCCGCGACCAGGCGCATGCGCGAACGCCGATCGGGGACGATGATCCCGCTCACTGGACCTCCTGCCCAGTTCACCTTCGCATTCGGGTTCTTCGACCAGCCGACTTCGACGGCCATTCCCGGACCCTCGGCGCCGGTCGCGCAGTCGAGGATCTGGACATAGCCGGGCTCGCCGGCTTGGTTCTCACCGCCGATCGCGCGGCGGCCGACGATGCGCAGGCACACGCCCGTCGCATGGCGGAAGAGCGGCAGTTGGTCATCATGCAGCGGAGCAGTCGAGAACGCGATCGGCGGCAGCTTCTCCGCCTGGGCGTAGCGAGCAAGCAGCCGCTCCTTCCATTTCGCGCGCTGGAGCTGCCAGGCGCCGAGCCAGATCAGCACCGCCACGGCACCAAGAACAACGATGGTCGGAACGATCGGAATGCGCTTGGTCATTCGGCGATGCGCCCTTCGCGTGCCCTGTGCCTATATTCTTGTGCGAGCAGCCAGCCCTTCGACACCCTCAGGCCGCCGATAGTGAGGAAGGCAGCGACCGGGACCCAAACGAGGTGCACCCACCAGGGCGGCGACAAGGCCCCGTCGACGACCAGCGCCCCCACGACGGTGATCGTCCCGATAATGAAGATCAGGAAGGCCGCGGGTCCGTCGCCGACGTTGAAGGTCGAAAAGTCCAGTCCGCAGGCACGGCACCTGCCGGCGAAGCTTACCCAGCTGCCAAACAGCGTATGCGCCCCGCAACGCGGGCAGTTGCCGGCAAGCGCCGCGTGAAGCGACGACGATTCCCGCGCCTTAGCTTCGGGGCTCACCCCGCGTGCGGCGCGCCCCAGCCGCCCCAGACGTAGATCGACGTGAACAGGAACAGCCAAACGACGTCGACGAAATGCCAGTACCAGGCGGCCGCCTCGAAGCCGAAATGCTGCTTCGGAGTGAAGTCGCCCTTGGTGGCGCGGATCAGGCAGACAGTCAGGAATATCGTTCCGACGATGACGTGGAAGCCGTGAAAGCCGGTCGCCATGAAAAAGGTCGAACCGTAGATGCTGCCCTTAAATGCAAAGGGGGCGTGGGCGTATTCGTACGCCTGCACGCTGGTGAAGAGTACGCCGAGGAGAATGGTCAGGAGTAGCCCGAGCTTCAGGCCGCTGCGGTTGCCGTGGATCAGCGAATGGTGAGCCCAGGTAACCGTCGTGCCCGAGCAGAGCAGGATCATGGTGTTGAGCAGCGGAAAGCCCCACGGATCGAGCACTGCAGTGCCCTTGGGCGGCCAGACACCGCCGACCGCATCGACGGCCGACGGGAAGAGCGCGCTATCGAAGAAGGCCCAGAACCAGGCGAGGAAGAACATCACCTCGGAGGCGATGAACAGGATCATCCCGTAGCGCAGGTGCAGCTGGACGACCGGCGTATGATAGCCGGTGTGGGCCTCGCGGATCGTGTTCGACCACCAATTGTACATGGTGACCAGCACGCCGATTACTCCAAGCGCGAAGACGAACTTGCCGTAAGGGTTCGCGTGCCACCACATGACGAGGCCGCTGAACAGCACGCCGCCGCAAATGGCGCCGATCAATGGCCAGGGATCCGGGTCGACCAGATGGTAATCATGGTTCTTCGTGGCGGCCATCTTGTGAAGCTTCCCTCTTTGTCTTGGGTTGGGCTCTAGCGGCCCGCGGTGCCGGTTTCCACCGGGTAAAATGTATAGCTCAAGGTGATTTCGTCGATGTCTCTGGTGTCCGGATCCTTCTTGATCGCCGGGTCGACGAAGAACAGCACGGGCATGTCGACGCTCTCGCCGGCTTTCAGCGTCTGCTCAGTGAAGCAGAAGCATTGGATCTTCTTGAAATATTTGCCGACCTGATCGGGCGAGACGTTGAATACGGCCTGGCCGGTCCATGGCCGCGCAGAAAGGTTCTGGGCCCTGTAGAAGATCTTCGTCTGGGCGCCCGGTTTCACCTGGACCGTCGTCTGCTCCGGCTCGAACCGCCAGGGAAGTCCCGGATGAATGTTCGCATCGAAGCGCACGCCAACCTGTCCGGCAACGGCGCCCGGGGCGCTTGCGGCGCGAGCGGGGGTCCCTGCGAACCCGGTCGCCTCGCAAAATGCTCGATATAGCGGGGGCGAAGCGAAGGCGAGGCCGACCATTGCGGCGACGATGGCGGCGCAGATCAGCGCCGTCCGACCATTCCTGCGCTCCACCATAGCCGCGTTCACCAGTTCATTCCGGTCTTTGCGATGGTGATGAAGAACAGCAGAATCACGAAGCCGCCAAGCAACAGCGCCATAATCCGCGCCCGCTCGCGCTGGCGGCGGACAACTTCGTCCTCTTGTCTCACCATATGAGGAACCTGTCGGCGACGAGCACGGCAAACAAAGCGAATAGGTAGAATACCGAATAAGCGAACAAATGCTTCTCCGCATCCATTCCCGCCGGATCGGTCGCACGGTTGCCGGCCACCCGCCCGGCAAGCACGAGGAAGACGATGCTCAGCACTGCGGCCGAGGCGCCGTAGATCGGTCCAGTGAGGCCGAGCGGCCAGGGCGCGATCGCAGCTGCCGCCATCGGCACGGTGTAGAGGAAGATCTGGCGGCGCGTGTTTTCGATGCCTGCGACCACCGGAAGCATGGGTATTCCCGCAGCCGCATAATCCGAGCGGACGAACAGCGACAGGGCCCAGAAATGCGGCGGGGTCCATAGGAAAATGATCGCGAACAGCAGCAGCGGGAGTGGCGCAAAGCTGCCCGTCGCAGCGATCCATCCGATCAGCGGCGGGAACGCGCCGGCGGCACCGCCGATGACGATATTCTGCGCCGTCCGGGGCTTCAGCCAGACAGTGTAAACCAGCACGTAGAAGAGAATCGAAACCGCGAGCAGCGTTGCGGCGAGCCAGTTGGTCGCGAGGCCCATCAGCAGGACTGAAAAGCCACCGAGACCAACGCCGAAGTGCAGTGCCGACTGGCGGTCCATCCGCCCCGCCGGAAGCGGTCGCTTGGCCGTGCGACGCATCTTCGCGTCGACTTCGACCTCATACCATTGGTTGAGCGCGCCGCACGCGCCGGCGGCGAGCGCGATGCACAGGATCGCAGTGAAGCCGAGCACTAGCGGGAGCTGCACCGGAGCGACGAGGAGGCCGCAGAGGCCCGAAAAGACCACGAGGCTCATGACGCGCGGCTTGGTGAGCGCGAGGAAGTCGCGCCAGTCGGCCGGAAGCGCGGCTGGTTTCGTCATCTCCAGGGTGGGCATAAGCGGCGCCTATAAGGACTTGCCCACAAGAGGAAAAGCCTATGTGGCGATGTTCATCAAGGCTTTGCTATGCGGCCCCGCATGAAGCACCGATTCCTTGTCGCCGCTCTTCTCGTGTTCGCTGCTCCGGCGTTCGCCCAGGCTTCATCGCCGCCTGCCGTTGAAACACCCGCGCCGAGAGAAGACCTAGTTCCAGTGGCCATCGACACCAGCCTTGGCCGCATCGTGATCGCGCTCGACCGCGGCCGTGCGCCGATCACCACCGCGAACTTCCTCCACTATGTCGACAGCCACCGTTTCGATGGCGAGACGTTCTATCGCGCCAATCACACGGGTGGGGGCGGCTTAATTCAGGCAGGCGTGCGCAGCGATGCGCGCAAATTGTTCGCTCCGATCGCCCATGAGCCGACCAACCAAACCGGGCTTCACAATGTCGCGGGCGCTATTTCGATGGCGAATTCGGGCCCGGGCACCGCCCGCGGCGACTTCTTCATCCTCCTCTCCGACATGCCGGGTCTGGACGCAAACGGGCCGGGCGGCGACGCCAATGGCTTTGCTGCATTCGGTCACGTCGTCGAGGGCATGGACGTGGTGAAAAAGATCTCGGAGGCGCCGGTCTCGCCGACCAAGGGCGAGGGGGCAATGAAAGGCGAGATGCTCGATCCGCCGGTAAAAATCGTCAAAGCTGCGCGGCTAAACAGCGGCAAGTGAGCGCCGGCGCCGGAACGCAAGGCCAATCGCGCCGAAGCCGAGAAGCATCATTGCCCAGGTTGCTGGTTCTGGGACTGCGACAAGGAAGCCTCTGATCTCACCGCCCGGAAATGCGGTCGTATGGATGTTGAGATAGGCCCTTCCGGACCCAATCGCCGACAAAAGGGCAGACTCAGCGCCGGCAACCGTGCCGCCATTCGCCGTGACGAACGACGGATTGTAGGTTGTCGCGGTCAGCAGATCGAACAGGTTCGAGTAGGTGCCTGAAGTCACTCCTAGCGGGAAGCCCGAGAAGGTCGGCAACTGGGTCGCCACCCCGGCGGTGCCGGTAAATCCCAAAGCGGTCGTCGCATGGATGTGCGACGCTGTTGTGGTGCCCGTGAGGCCCGAGAAGTTGACCTCCACCAACATCGTATTGGCAACGTCGTCGATCGTAACTGTGGACGTTCCAGTCCCCGCCGAAGCATTTGGGGGCGATTCAGCGGGACCGCTCAGCGTGGCTGTGTAGACTGTTGTTGTCGCCTGTGCGGCGCTTGCGCAGGCCAGCGCGGCCGCAATGCCAACGGCGCGGACGCTCTTTTGCATCATGTAGGTCGTCACGGCACTGCTCCCCTATTGGAAAGGACCATGCGGTAAACGCGCGGTAAATGAGGCGCGCGGACCATTTGTTTCCCGACGCCGACAGGAGGTTCAATGCAGCCGCCGATTCAGCTGGCGGGGACGCACTCGCCTATTCCAAGCCGCTCCTTTGCGGTCGACAGCATCTTTTGGAATCGCGGATCATCGCGCAGCGAATCCAGGTCGGTGTCAGTGTCGGCTATCCGCACTACATATTCGGTGGCGATAGCGAACGTCGACTGCAGCATTCTTAGCGCTGCCTCCTTGTCGTCCAGATAGCCGGCTAGAACGCACGCGAAATTGTAGCGCATGTTGAGATTGTCGGGATCGACGAGGAGCGCCCGGTCGATCCATTCGCGCGTCTTTTCTCTCTCGCCCAGAAGTGCATAGCCGCCGGCGAGAATACCGAGCGCCGCCCCGTTGCTCGGGTCCTGCTGGACCGCCAGCTGGGCTTCCGACACCATGCGCTTCGCCGCTGCACGGACCTTCGCGCTGTCGCCGCTTGCGTGGTAGCAGGTCGCGAGCATCGCCCAAGCGTGGAAGTCTGTCTCCATCAGCTCCGCCGCTCTTTCATAAAATCGGGTCGCTGCGGGGATTTCTCGCTTCGAAAGAAAGAAGCGACCAGCTTCCTTGTTCACATCCCACGAGTCCGGTCCGAGCCGGATCGCCTCTTCCATCTGTTTGGCAGCAGCGTCGAAGAGTTCCCGCTGATGAAGGCGCTTGACCATCGGCAGGTGGGCTTCGGCAATGGTCGGATCGATCGCCAAGGCCGAATGGGCGGCGGCAAAGCCATCGTCGACTTCGCGCCCGAAGTTGTAGCACAGGCTGGACTGGGCCATGGCGAGCAGCGCCCAAGCCTGCGCATAATGAGGGTCGATCTCCACGGCCTTGCTGCAGATGCGCATCACCCGCTCCTCACGTCGGGCATCGCCATGGTTGCCGGTCGCCCAATATTGCCGGGCAAGTAGGTACAGATTGTAGGCCTCCGGGCTGTTGGTGCCGCGCTGCTCGATCGCCTTCTTCTCTTCAGGCAGCAGCTTGAGCTTCAGCGCGCGGACAATGGCTTTCGAGATTTCGTCTTGGATGGTGAAGATGTCGGTGAGGTCGCGGTCAAAGCGGTCAGCCCAGACATGGCCGCCGGAGCGCCCATCGATCAGCTGCGCAGTGATCCGCACCTGGTTGCCGACCTTACGGACACTGCCTTCCAGCACGTGCGTGACCCCGAGCTTTCTCGCCACTTCGCAAACGTTCACCGAGCGACCCTTGAAGGTGAAGGCGGTGTTGCGGGCGATCACTTCGAGCGCCGAGACCTTCGAGAGGTCGGTCGTGATGTCCTCGCTGATCCCGTCGCTGAAATATTCTTGCTCAGAATCGCCGCTCATATTCTGGAAGGGCAGCACGCAAACCGACACTTCCCGCGTCGCCGCGCGCGGGCTTTCTTCAGCAGCTGATCCGCCGGCGAGCTCAGAAACGCTGGCAATGAGCTTGCGCCAACCCTGCGATGTGCGCTGCCCGTCCCACCCTTTGAGGTCGGCGCATTGGATCTGGTTGAACGGCATGGGCGGAAGCGTGCCGTCTAAACTCGCTTGAACGAGCGTGAGAGCGGATCGGGCGCTGTCGGCTTCTGCGCGAACCCAGTGTGATTTCGCCGCTTCAGCCGACCATAAAACCACGACCGCTCCGGCGCCGTTGAGCCGCTCCTCAATCACCTCCGCATAAGCGCGATGGGCGGGAAGCTCATCGTCGCGCCATACTTCGAAACCGTCCTCGCGCAGCCCGTCCGCGATCATGCTCGCGAGCGGCTCGTCCGGCCGCGCATATGAGATGAAGACGTGCGCCACTACGAAGCTGCCCCTGGCCTCGCCCTATTCGGCCGTCGTCGGGTCAATCATCGTTCGGACCTGCGAAATCTTGTTGGCAGGGAAGCCGCCGCGTTGGGCGTGCTCGCGGATCATTTCCTCGTTGGGCGCGCGATAGATGCAGTAGATCTTGTTGTCGGTCACATAGGAATGAACCCACTGGATCTGCGGCCCGAGGTCGCGCAGCACCGAGCACGACGTCTGCGAGGCATTCTTCAGGTCTTCGGGGCCGAGGCTACCAGCGCCCGGCATTTCCCGTTCAATCACATACTGGGGCATGGTGCACCCTCCGCTCGTTCACCTGTTGGGGACCGGAGTCCTCATAACACCGGTTGAACAGAATGTCCGCCCGTCACCCGCGTAAACAAAAAGGCTCCGGTTTCCCGGAGCCTTTCTCGTGCCGATCCGATGCCGAAAGACTAATCGATCTTCGGCAAGGTCGAATATTGGTGGAAGGGCGGCGGACTCGACAGGGTCCACTCAAGCGTCGTCGCTCCTTCGCCCCACGGGTTGGCCGGCGCCTTCTTGCCGGCCGCAAGCGACCAGAAGAGGTTGACAAAGAAGACAGCGACACCGGCGATCGTGATCATGTAGCCGATGGTTGCGACCTGGTTCCACTCCCTGAAGGCCGGAGTGTAGTCGGGGATGCGCCGGGGCATCCCGTCGAGGCCGAGGAAATGCATTGGGAAGAAGATCACGTTCACCCCGATGAACATCAGGAAGAAGTGAATCTTGCCGAGCAGCTCATTGTACATTTTGCCGCTCATCTTCGGGAACCAGTAGTAGAAGCCGCCGAAGATCGCGAAGACCGCGCCGAGGCTGAGCACGTAGTGGAAGTGCGCAACGACGTAGTAGGTATCGTGCATGTAATTATCGACGCCGCCGTTCGCGAGCACGACGCCGGTCACGCCGCCGACGGTGAACAGGAAGATAAAGCCAATAGCCCACAGCATTGGCGTTTCGAAGGTGATCGAGCCGCCCCACATGGTCGCGATCCAGCTGAAGATCTTCACGCCGGTCGGAACCGCGATGATCATCGTCGCCGCGGTGAAGTACATCTTCTCGTCAACGCTCATGCCGGTCGTGAACATATGATGCGCCCAGACGACGAAGCCGATCACGCCGATCGACACCATCGCGTAAGCCATGCCCAAATAGCCGAACACCGGCTTGCGGCTGAAGGTCGCGACGATCTGGCTGACCATGCCGAAGCCGGGCAGGATCATGATGTAGACCTCAGGGTGACCGAAGAACCAGAAGAGGTGCTGGTAGAGCACGACGTTGCCGCCGCCCGACGCGTCGAAGAAGGCGGTGCCAAAGTTGCGGTCCGTCAAGAGCATGGTGATCGCCCCGGCGAGGACCGGCAATGCGAGCAGCAACAGGAACACCGTGACAAGGATCGACCACACGAACAGCGGCATCTTGTGCAGGGTCATGCCCGGCGCGCGCATGTTAAAGATGGTGGTGATGAAATTGATCGCGCCGAGGATCGAGCTGGCACCCGCCAGGTGGAGCGAGAAGATCGCCATGTCGACCGCAGGCCCAGCCGATCCGCTGGTCGAGAGCGGCGCATAGACAGTCCAACCGGTGCCGGCGCCAAGACCCGTGCCGCCCGAAACGAAGCTCGAGCCCAGGAGCAGTAAGAACGCCGGAATGAGCAGCCAGAAGCTGATGTTGTTCATCCGCGGGAAGGCCATATCCGGGGCGCCGATCATCAGCGGCACGAACCAGTTGCCAAAGCCGCCGATCATCGCCGGCATGACCATGAAGAAGACCATGATCAGTCCGTGCGCGGTGATCAGCACGTTCCAATGGTGCGTCCACTCGTCGAAATTGGCAGTGCCTGCGCCAATCGGCCAGGCGCGGTTGAGCACCTGGATACCGGGCTCCATCAGCTCCCAGCGCATGATCCCGGAGATGCCGCCGCCGATGACACCCGCGACAATCGCGAAGATCAGATAGAGTGTGCCAATGTCCTTGTGGTTGGTAGACATGAACCAGCGGGTGAAGAAGCCCGGCTTGTGGTCCGCGTCGTGATGCGCGTCATGCGCCTCGTGCGGCTTCAAGTTGAGGGCGTCGGCGGTGGTGCTCATGAGGCTACTGATCCGATCGAGTTAGTTGGCAGTCGCGGCCTGGTTGGTCGCAGGTTGTTGGACGGCGGGCTGGGCCTCAGCCGGAGTGCCGGTCACAGGAGCTGCGGCCGGTGCAGCGGCCGGTTTCGCGCCGGGCATATGGCCGCCCTTTGAACCTACCCACTGGGCGAACTTGTCCGGCGAGGTGACTTCAACCGCAATCGGCATGAAGCCGTGGCGGGCGCCGCACAGCTCCGAGCATTGGCCGAAATAGACACCGGGCCGGTCGACTTTGGCCCAGGTCTCGTGGAGCTGACCGGGGTTGGCGTCCTGCTTGATCCAGAAGGCAGGTACGGCGAAACTGTGGATCACGTCGTCGGCGGTGATGATGAACTTCACGACCTTGCCCTGCGGGATGACGATCCGCTCATCGACCGCGAGAAGCGGCGGGCCGTCATTGTCGGTGCGCGCGCGTTGGTTGGCCTGGCGGGTGGGGTCGCTGGCTTCCTTCAGCATATAGCTGTCGAAGGTGACGCCATAGTCCGGATATTCGTAGCTCCAATACCATTGGTGTCCGGTGACCTTGATCGTCACGTCCGCGGGCGGAGGCGTGTACTGGTGCCGCAGAAGGCGGATCGATGGGACTGCGATTGCGACCAAGATGAGCACCGGTACGAGGGTCCAGACGACCTCGATCACAGTGTTGTGCGAGTTGCGCGAGGGAGTCGGGTTCACACCGCGGCGATAACGAATCATCGTCCACACCAGCAGCCCAAGCACGACGATGCTGATCAAGGCGCACAGCGGCAGCAGCCAGTTGTTGTGGAACGCCGCGGCTTCCTCGCCGATCGGGGTAACCTGATCCTGGACGCCTTTGCGCCCGTCGGGCTCGCCGATGCCGGCTATCGGAATTGCGTGACCAACGCTGCCATAGACGATCGCCGGCTGCGCGCTGTCGGGCTTGCCCGCAGTCTGCGCGGTGCCAGCGGGCGGCGTCGCAGTCGCAGTTGCGGCACTATTCTGGGTGGGCGCTGCACTCTGAGCGGAAGCCGCTGCAGGTGTGAGCCCGGCCGCGGCCAAGGCGATCGCCCATCCAATCAGTCTCATCTGTACCCCTGACAGTTCTGGAACTGGAGGCACGGATGCACCCCCGGATTTGGGAGGCTCTATAGGCGCGGGTTTTCAGAGCCTCAAGCCGGTGTTCCACGATGTAATCCGGGCGACTGTTGAAGGGTCTGGTCGGGCAGCCTAAACGCCGTTGCCAATTATGATGACCGACAGCCAAATCCTCGACGAGTTCCGCGCCGCCGAGGCCCTTCTCGAAGGCCATTTCATCCTCTCGTCGGGCCTCCGCAGTCCGAAATATCTGCAGTGCGCGCGCGTGCTGATGGATCCGGCGCGCGCCGAGCGGTTGGCGCAGGCCCTCGCGGCGAAGATCCCGCCCGAGCTCCGCGAGCGGATTGAAGCGGTGGTTTCGCCCGCGATGGGAGGCGTGATCATCGGCCATGAAATGGGCCGCGCGCTGGGCACGCCGGCGATGTTCCTCGAGCGGCCGCAAGGCATCTTCGAGCTGCGCCGTGGGTTCCGTATCGATCCGGGCGCGAAGGTGTTGATGGTTGAGGATGTCGTGACGACCGGCCTCTCGTCGCGCGAAGCGATCGAGGCGGTGCGCCAGGCCGGCGGAGATGTCGTGGCCGAGGCGGCGCTGGTCGATCGCTCGTCGGGCAAGGCTGATCTTGGTGTTCCCTTCGTCCCGCTGATCCGCATCGACGTACCGACTTATAAAGCCGATGCGCTCCCACCCGAGATCGCTTCCATCCCTGCGATCAAACCCGGGAGCCGAGCTGAGGCGTGACGGCCAAGCTCCGCCTCGGCGTCAACATCGATCACGTCGCGACCATCAGGAACGCGCGTGGCGGTGACCATCCAGACCCAGTGCGGGCTGCACATATCGCCGCAGACGCGGGCGCGGACGGGATCACTGCGCACCTGCGCGAGGACCGCCGTCACATCACCGACGGCGACATCGACCGGCTGATGGCCGAGATCCACCTTCCGCTGAATCTCGAAATGGCCGCGACACAGGAGATGCTCGACATCGCATTGCGCCATAAGCCCAACGCCGCCTGCATCGTCCCCGAGCGGCGCGAGGAACGCACTACCGAGGGCGGGCTCGATGCCGCGGGACAGCACAACCATCTGGCTTATTATGTCGACAAGCTCGGCGCGGCCGGGATCCGGGTCAGCCTGTTCATCGAACCGACGGAAGAGCAGGTTGCAGCGGCGGTCCGCCTAGGCGCGCCAGTCGTCGAGTTCCACACCGGCCGCTACGCCCACGTCGAAGGCGAAGAGCGTACGACCGAGCTGAAAAGGATCAGCGACTGCGCGGCGCTCGCGGTGAAGAACGGCATCGAGCCCCACGCCGGCCACGGCCTCACCTTCGACAACGTCATTCCAGTCGCTGCGATCCCGCAGATCGCCGAGCTCAACATCGGCCATTTCCTGATTGGCGAGGCGATCTTCACGGGGCTCGACGCGAGCGTCAGGCGGATGCTCGAGCTGATGGACGAGGCGCGGTGAAAGCTCCTCTCCTATGATCGTCGGCATCGGCTCGGACCTGTGCAACATCGAGCGGATCCAGAATTCGCTCGATCGCTTCGGCGACAAGTTCTTAAAGCGCGTCTTCACCGAGACCGAGCGCAAGAAAGCGGCCTCGCGCCCGCACACCACCGCAGGTACGCTTGCCAAGAGGTTCGCCGCCAAGGAAGCCTTCTCCAAGGCAGTCGGCACCGGCTTCAAGCGCGGCGTCTTCATGAAGGACATCGGCGTCGTTAATCTGCCGTCGGGGGCGCCTACGTTACAGCTCACCGGAGGCGCGAGGGCGCGACTTGACGCTCTTGCGCCGGAAGGCCACGCAATCGACATTCACCTGACGATGACCGATGATCACCCCTGGGCGCAGGCCTTCGTCATCCTGACCGCCCGCAAGCTGGAGCTCTGATTGTTGACCGAGACCACGCCCGAGGCGAGCGCCGACCAACCCGCCGCTCCGCCCGCTGACCAGCCCGAAAGCAAGGGCTCGGCCCTGTGGCGCGAGATCAAGGGCCTGCTTTGGGTCCTGCTTGCAGTGCTGGCGTTCCACAGCTTCGTCGCCAAGCCCTTCTATATCCCTTCCGAATCGATGATGCCGGGGCTCCTCACCGGCGACCGGCTGGTAGTGAGCAAATATCCCTACGGTTGGTCGTGGGTGTCGCCCAGCTTCCACATCTTCCCTGAGATGAAGGGGCGGCTCTTTGGTCGCCTCCCGAAGCGCGGCGACATCGTGATCGTCACCCCGCCGGGCACCCGCACCGATTATATCAAGCGCGTGATCGGCCTTCCGGGAGACACTGTGCGGATGGTCGACGGGCAGCTGTACATCAACGGCCAGGCCGTGAAGCGCGTGCCGGAAACGCCGGACATGATCCCGATCGATATCAACTCGCCGTGCGGATCGAGCACCGACCCGGCGCTCTATGATTTCAAGGTCAAGGGAAACGACGGTAATATGTACTGCCGAGTGCCGATCGTCCGCGAGACTTTGCCCGGCGGCAGAACCTATGAAACGGTCGAGCTTGGCCGCTCCAGCGAGGACAATTTCGGCCCGGTCACGGTGCCCGCAGGCCACCTCTGGCTGATGGGCGACAACCGCGACGATTCGGCCGACAGCCGCGTGCCCGAGTGGCAGGGCGGCCTTGGCGGACCAGTGCCGTGGGAGAATATCGGCGGCCGTGCCGAGTTCATCACTTTCTCGCTCGACGGCTCGACCGTCTGGTGGAACCCGCGGACCTGGTTCGAGGCGCTCCGCCACGGCCGCGCCGGACGTTCGCTCAGGAATAGCTGATGGCTACGCGGAGCCGCCCGCCGACAACCGAACCGCACGTCGAGCGGCCAGGTCCGGCGGAGTTCCGCGATCCCTTCGTCCGCAAGGAAATGGCCAAGGCCGCCGTCTGGCTCGGAATGGCGCTTGCTATCGTTGGAGTCATCGTCCTCGCCCAGCCGCTTCTGCTGATTATTGGCGGAGCGATCTTCGCCGTGTTCCTCGACGGCGGTGTACGCCTGCTCGGACGCTATTTGCCGATCCGGCGCGGCTGGCGGCTCCTACTCGTTCTGCTGCTCGGCTTCGGCTTCATCGGCTGGGTCTCATGGTTCGCTGGAACTACCATTGCCGCTCAGTTCGAGGCGCTGCGTGAGGTTGTGACTGCTCAGTTCAATCGGCTGATGGCCTTCGCTGCCTCGCTCGGGCTCGTGCCGGGAGGAAGGCCGACAAATCTCGGCACCGAACTGCTCGGCTCGGTCGGTCGACTGACCAGCGCCGTCGGGAGCGCGATCGGCGCAGTCACAAGCGTCATCGCGATGATCGTCATCGGCATCTTCCTCGCCGCCGAACCGCGCATTTACGACCGTGGAGTCGCTTGGATGCTTCCCTTGCGCCACCGTGCGGGCTTCTATCGAATTGCCGAGCACGTCGGCTTCACGCTGCGGCGCCTGCTGTCGGGCCGCTTGGTTGGAATGCTCTTCGAAGGCGTGTTCACCTGGGCGATGCTGACCCTTGGCGGAGTCCCCATGGCGGGGCTGCTCGGCCTGGTGACCGGAGTCTTAGCCTTCATCCCCAACATCGGCGCAATCACCAGTGGAGTGCTGATGGTCGCGGTCGGTTTTTCCGCAGGCGCGCACCAGGGTGTCTATGCGATCTTCGTCTATTTCTTCGTGCAGAACATCGACGGCTACCTAGTGGTGCCGTACATCGCGCGCCGCACGGTCGACCTGCCGCCGGCGCTGGTGCTCGCGATGCAGCTGCTGATGGGCGCGTTGTTCGGAATTCTCGGGGTGCTGTTCGCCGATCCGATTCTCGCGACCTTGAAGGTGGTGCTGGTGGATCTCAGTCGTCGCCAGGCTGAACGTGACGGGGAGCGGCCGGAGATTGTGGCCGGCGACGGCGTTACTGCTGCGGCGCCTGCTGCTGTTGCATCTGCTGCTGCGCCTGCATCTGCTGCATCACGGCAGCGCCGCCGCGGGCGATCTTCCGGACCCGAACCTCGAACGTAAGCGAGCTGTTCTTCGGGAAATTGGGCGGCGGCGGACTCGCTCCGAAGGCGAGCCTCGGCGGTATTGTGAAGCGGTACTCGCCGCCTTCCTTCATCTTGGCCATGGCCTCCGCGAATCCGGGGAAGACCTGCTCCATCGCGAAGGGCTGCGCGCCGCCGTGGCTCTCGCTGCTGTCGAGCACGGTACCGTCGTCGGCAGTCAGGATATAATCGAGGAGTGCGGCGTCGGATCGGGTGATCGGCTCACCCTTGCCGGCCTTGAGCGTGCGGAACTGGAGACCACTCGACGTCATTTCGGGACGGAGCGATCCGGCGCCGATCCACGCCAAGCCAATACCGGCAGCGATGATCAGCAGAAATGCGAGCCACAAAGCGACCGCCCGGCCGCTCTTGGCGGGGCGATGGGCGGCTTCGGCGACGGACACGGGGTTGTTTGGTGTCGGCTAGGCTTAGCGCGAGCCTTCGCGCTCGGCGCGCTTGCGCTCGAGCTTGCGGGCGCGGCGGATCGCTGCGGCGCGTTCGCGGGCGCGCTTTTCCGACGGCTTCTCGTAATGACGACGCAGCTTCATCTCGCGATAGACGCCCTCGCGCTGCAGCTTCTTCTTGAGCGCGCGCAGCGCCTGCTCGACATTATTGTCGCGAACGATGATCTGCATAAAGTCCCGTCACACTCCTGGTATCTGGTCTTGTATATCCGACGACCTGTCCGAAATATCTGAAAGAACAGGATTTTCCCAGCAAAACGCTATCGGCCTCCGGAGGATATCCTGCGGCGGCGCGTGCCCCATAGCAGCGGGCCGCTTGCCGTTCAAGGCGTTACCAAAGGCTGGTAGTGTCTCAGTTTGAAGTTCAGAGACTGTCCGCGATCGTCTCCATCGGCAGGAACAAAGTTCTGCTGTCGCTCGGAAAGTTCTGGAACCCGAACAACACGTAGAAGCTAGCCGCCTCATCGTCGATTGCGTGGACAACAAGCGCTCGTGCGCCAATTTGAGCGGAAGCTTCTAGGGCGCGCTGCATGGCCTCGCGCAGCAAGTGTTTGCCAATTTCCGTCCCTTGGTGTTGAGCGTGCACGGCCAAGCGCCCAAGAACGATCACGGGAAGGGGGTTTGGCATGTTACGCTTAGCCCATGTCGGGCATTCCTCGTGATTCACCCCGCCGGCGGCTAGGGTGTAATACGCGACCTTCCTTGCCCGCGCTCTCTCCTGCCTGTGAGACCACTACTCCATGCCTCTGTAAGCCCTTGAAAGAACTGTGAAAAACACCATCTTTCAATCAGCTCACTAAGCATTGCGGCAGCGACCAGCGATACTTAGCGCTAAGCATATAGGAATGGGTGGCCGACTGCCGCAGGTTCCCAAGTGTCAATCCGGTTATTTTGAACTGAGACACGATCGCAAAGGCTGCACGGTGCGACGAACCGTGGATCTGAAGCGGTGGAACGGGAAACCTGAACGCATGGGTTATCGGCCATTAACCCATTGAATGTTAGACGGGTCGCTTCATTTGGGAGGGCAAGTTGGGTTTGAACCGGAGGGAAATGTTGCGTCTTGGCGCTTATGGCGCTGCCGGTGCGATCATCTCTACTGCTGCGAGTTCGAGCGTGATGCAATTGTATCCGAACTCGCAAGGGCTGGATCCGCTCGCGCCCCTTCCGGCGCAACCGCCCGCACGCGTGCTGACCCCCTCAGCCCCCGGCGGCATTGATCCGCAGCTGTTCGCCAAGGCGAAGGCAGCGCTCGATTCGCACCAAGTCTGGCCGCGCGACACGATCGCGATCGCCGACTTCTCGAAACCGTCGAATGAGCCCCGCTTCTTCGTCGTCGACCTCGCCAGCGGCAACGTTGAGAGCCACCTCGTTGCTCACGGCCGCGGCTCGGACCCCGACCATTCGGGCTTCGTCGAGCGCTTCTCGAACGATTTCGGCTCCTACGCGACTTCGAACGGCGCCTATGCCACTGGCGACTATTATGACGGCAAATACGGGCTTTCGATGAAGGTCCGCGGTCTCGACTGGAGCAACAACAACGCCGAGCCGCGCGCGATCGTCATCCACAACGCCTGGTATGCCGAGCCGGACATGATCCCGCTCCACGGCAAGCTCGGCCGCTCCGAGGGCTGCTTCGCGATGAGCCGCCAGAGCCAGTATGACGTAATGCGCCGCATCGCCGGCGGCCGGATGATCTACGCCGACAAGCTCGCATAAGACCCGGCAAGTCCGAAAGAACGCCCGAATTTAGGACCTGAGCGCTCACCCGCTGCACACGTTTGCGTGCGCAGATGATAGCGCTAACGTGATCGCATGAGCGGTCCATTAAGAACCACCCGGCGCACTGTTCTTCTTGGCGGTGCTGCAGTTCCCTTGGCGAGCCTCAGCCTAGGCGCGAAGGCTCGCGCTTCTATCAGGCCGAGCGAAGATCTCCGCTTGTGGTACGAACAACCGGCCTCGCGTTGGGAGGAAGCGCTGCCGATAGGCAACGGCCGCTTCGGAGCAATGCTATTCGGCGGCGTCGGCCAAGAACGGCTTCAGCTCAACGAGGACACCATCTGGGCCGGGAGCCCGTACACGCCCGACAACCCAGACGCACTCGCCGCACTGTCCGAAATTCGCAAGCTCATCTTCGAAGGCAAATATAAAGAGGCGACCGAGCTTGCCAGCGCCAGAATGATGGCCAAGCCATTGCAGCAGATGTCTTATGGGACGCTCGGCGACCTGCTGCTGACGTTCGAAGGTGCACGGCCCCCTCGCCGCTACGAGCGCTCGCTCGACCTTAAGACGGCGATCGCCAGGACGCGATTCACCACTGCTCGCGGCTCGATCGACCGAGAATGCTTCGCCAGCGCGCCCGACCAGTTGGTGGTGCTGCGGATGACCGCATCCGCCGGCGAGCGGATCAACTTCACTCTTGGCTACCGCGGTCCGCGCGAAGTCCAGAAAGCACCGCCTGACTACCAAGGTGCGGCGACCGAGCTGGTGGAGGATGCGAAAGTCGACTGGCTGAAGGCAGAGCCGGTTGAAGAAGATCGGTCCGGCGCGATCGTAGCTTCCGCTGCAGACGGATCGCTGCTGATCACCGGGCATAACAAGGCACAAAACGGAGTCCCGGCGGGTCTCACCTATGCGTTGCTCGGCAAAGTGATCACCGAGGGCAAATTGCACGCGAGCGGTGGGAGCCTGACTGTGAGCGGCGCTCGCGAAGTGCTGTTGCTGCTTGCGGCGGCGACCTCTTATCGCCGCTACGACGATAGCAGCGGAGACCCAGTCGCGATCGTCCGCAAGCGAATCGCTGCTGGTTCGGGCCGCAACTACGCCGTTTTGAAGCGTGCGCATGTCGCGGATTATCGCGGCTTCTTCGATCGGTTCGCGATCGACCTCGGGCAAAGCGCAGCGGCGAAACTCCCTACAGATCGCAGGGTTGCTAAGGCTGAATCGGCAGACGATCCGGCGCTCGCCGCGCTTTACGTGCAGTACGCGCGCTACCTTTTGATCTCGTCCTCGCGGCCGGGGACGCAACCGGCGAACCTGCAGGGCATCTGGAACGAAGGCACCAACCCGCCGTGGGGCGGCAAGTACACGATCAACATCAACACCGAGATGAACTACTGGCCGGCCGATCCCGCCAATCTCGGGCTGTGCGTCGAGCCGCTCGTCAGGCTGGTTGAGGACCTTTCGGTCCGCGGCGCAGCAACGGCCAAGACGATGTACGCAGCGCGCGGCTGGGTCGCGCATCACAACACCGACCTGTGGCGCGCCGCAGCGCCCATCGATGGACCTCTATGGGGGCTGTGGCCCTGTGGCGGAGCGTGGCTGTGCAACGCGCTCTACCGGCATTATCAATTCTCGCCGGACGCAGCTTTTCTCGAACGGCTCTACCCGTTGATGCGCGGCTCCGCCTTGTTCTTCCTGGACACGCTGATCGAGGATCCGAAGGGCCGGGGACTGATTACTTCGCCGTCGCTCTCGCCAGAGCACGAGCATCCGTTCGGCTCGTCACTCTGCGCTGGGCCGGCGATGGATCGGCAGATCATCCGGGATCTTTTCGACCATATTGTTGCGGCGGGCCGGAAGCTTGGACGCGACACGGCGCTGCTCGAGCAAATGGCCGCGGCCCGGGCGCGGCTCGCGCTGGACCGGGTTGGAAAGAGCGGCCAGCTCCAGGAATGGCTGGAGGATTGGGACGACGATGCACCCGAGCAGCAGCACCGGCACGTCTCGCACCTATACGGGCTCTATCCGAGCAGTCAGATCAACGTTCGCGACATGCCCGCGCTCACCGAAGCCGCGAAGGTGTCGCTGACGAAGCGCGGCGATTTCGCGACGGGCTGGGCGACCGCGTGGCGCGCTTGCCTCTGGGCACGGCTCGGTGAAGGCAATCATGCGCACGTTATTCTCAAAGGGCTGCTCGGCCCCAAGCGCACCTACCCCAACATGTTCGATGCTCACCCGCCATTTCAGATCGACGGCAATTTCGGTGGCGCCGCAGCGATCATGGAAATGCTCCTGCAAAGCTGGGGCGGCGAGCTCCGGCCGCTTGCTGCGCTCCCAGCGGCATGGCCGAACGGCAGCGTCAAAGGCATTCGCGCCGAGGGCGGAATCGTCGCCGATCTCGAATGGCGTGCTGGCAAGCTGACAACGCTGCTTCTCAGGGGCATGCCGCAGTCGGGCCACTCGATCCGTTATGACGGAACGCTCTGGCCCGCGCGGCTCGACGTCAATGGCTTCTACCGGTTTCAAGCCGGCTCGGACCCGCAAGGGCCAGCCTGACCACCTGCGCACCGCCGGCAGGAAGGGCGGTGCCTTTTGTCGCTTGAGGCCGTCATTCCTCCAAGAATTGGAGCGCCCTCTTAACGAACTTCTCGTGATATTGGAAAATTCCACCGTGACCGGCGTCCTCGTAGATTACGAGTTCAGCGTTCGGGAGGCGGCGCGCTAGGTCAGCTGAGTTGCTGCTTGGGACCATCCTGTCGGAATCGCCGTTTGCCACCAGAACCGGCTGTTTTATGCGCGACAGATCGGCCGGCGCTGCGCGCCCCCAGGAGCGGATCGCCTTGAGTTGGGCGAGGAAGGCGCTGACTGAGACTGGCTTGTCCCGATTATAGGTGCGTTCTTTTAGACGCCGAAGGAAATCGCGCGCTTCCCTGCGACCATTCGAAGTCCCGGTGAAGAACAGATAATATTCGGGATGTCTGAAGGTCAGCGCGGCCCTGATCATGTCGCGGATGGTCACGGATGTGACCTTATCGATTCCCACTCCGCCGGCCGGCCCGGTCCCGGCGAGGATCATCCTGCGAACCAGCTGCGGCTCCTCGAACGCGATCACCTGCGAGATGAAGCCACCAAGGGAGAAGCCGAGCAGGTCGACCTCTTCGAACCCGAGCGCACGAATGAAGGCTGTTGCGTCACGGGCCATGGCTTCCACAGTGTCGGGCGTCGATCCTTCTGATGCGCCGACCCCGCGATTGTCGACGACGATTACGCGGTGGTTGGCAGCAATGCCGTCGACGACACGCGGATCCCACCGATCCAATTCGGCAGCTAGATGGTTGAAAAAGATCACCGGGACTCCGGCTTCGGGGCCCAGCTCACGATAAGCGAATTTTGTCCCGCCTACATCGATCTTCCTGGTCGGTGCATAGCTCCAAGTGGACGGCGCTGCGGGCTGCGGGCGCATATTCATATCGATCTCCTCGCGCATTGCGCTTGAAGCGGTCAGGCTGCTGACCGTCCCTATTGGACCTTGACGACGACTTTGCCTTTCGAGCGTCCGGTCTCGACATAGGCCAAGGCTTCGTTGGTCGCTTCGAACTGGAAAACCCGGTCGATCACCGGCCGGATGACGCCACCTTCAATGAGCGCTGTGATCTTGCTCAACTGCTCGCCGCTCGCGCGCATGAACAGGAACGAGTAGCTGACCCGGCGAAGCTTCGATTTGCGGCGGATGCCGAAACTCAAGACGCGCATGACCTGCTGCAGCAGCCAGCTCGATCCATTTGCCTTGGCGAATTGCGCGTCGGGCGGACCGGAGATTGAAATCAGCTTGCCGCCCGGTTTGAGCACGCTCAGTGACTTCTCCAGCGTGTCCTTGCCTAGGCTGTTCAGGACGACGTCGTAACCGTCGAGGATCGTCTCGAAATCGTCTTTCCGGTAATCAATGACGATATCGGCGCCCAAGCCCTTCACGAAATCGGCATTGGCCCCACTCGTTGTCGTAGCAACCGTCGCACCGAGGTGCTTGGCGAGCTGGATCGCGACCGTTCCCACTCCGCCGGAGCCGGCGTGGATGAGAACCTTCTGACCCTTCGTCAGCTTCCCTATTTCGACCAGCGCCTGCCAAGCGGTTAGCGCCACGAGGGGAATGGAGGCCGCCTCTTCCATTGTGAGGTTCTTCGGCTTCATCGCCACGTCGGCTTCATTCATCGCGATGAGTTCGGCGAAGGTTCCGATCCGGTCCTTGTCCGGCCGCGCATAAACCTCGTCGCCAGGCTTGAAGCCTCGCACCTTGGCGCCAACTCGCACCACCACGCCCGCCAAGTCGTTTCCCAGCACGACGGGCAAGCGATAAGGCAGGATGAGCTTGAACTCACCGTCCCTGATCTTGGAATCGAGCGGGTTCACGCTGGCGGCGTGCACCTCGACTAGGACGTCGTGATCCCCAAGTGCGGGCGCCGGCATTGCGCCGAGCCGCAACCGTTTATTGCTTCCGTAACTGTCCAGGATGAACGCCTTCATGTTCCTAGGCCGCGCCGGCAGGAACGAGACCCTTCGACGCCTTCCACAGCTGACGATTGATGAAATTGGGCGCCAATCGGCGCATGAACGCCAGCTGCTGGGATTGTCCGGGCCGGATCTCCTCCTTGCCCGATCGCAGAGCGGCAAAGCTCAGCTTTATCAACTCCTCCGTGCTGATCATGCTGATCCCGTGCTCGGCGAATTCATCGGTCAAGTCAGTCCGGACGGCGGGGGGCATCAATTCAATCACTTCGACGCCTGAATTCTCCAGCTGGAGCCTCAGCGATTGGGTGTAGGAGTGAACCGCGGCCTTGGTTGCGCTGTAGATCGGATTTGACGCCAATGGGACAAAGGCCAGACCCGACGATACGTTGATGATCGTGCCGCGATTGGCCGTGAGGATATCGATCAGCGCTGAGGTCATGCGGATGACTCCGCCAAGGTTGATGTCGATTTCGCTCGTCAGTGCGGCAAGGTCGCTCGCCGGGACTTTGAGGTCCATTGCAATGCCAACACCAGCATTGTTCATCAGCACGTCGAGCGTTGGGAAATCCGCTTTCACGCGCGCCGCGAGGTTCGCAATTTGCTTCGGATCGGCGATGTCGCTCTGGATCGTGTGAATCTTTGGATGCCGCGATTTCACTGCGTCGAGCACCGCCTGCCGACGCCCGGTGACGATGACTTCGTTGCCGAGTTCCAGGAATTTGAGAGCAAATGCGAGGCCGATGCCGGCCGAGCCGCCCGTAATGAGTATGGTACGACCGGTAAGTTTCATTGGGAAAGATCCTTTCGATTTCCCTGCGGGCGGGGATTGAATTACGATCGCTTAATGATATTATGAACGTAATGCAAACGGAAAATTGCGGGAGATACAATGCGCTACGATAAGGGACACAAGGACGCTTCGCGCCGGCGGATCATGGAAGTCGCTGGCGAGCGGTTCCGCTCCGACGGCATTGCAGCGTCGGGGCTCGCCTCCATCATGAGCGACGCCGGTCTGACCAACGGCGCTTTTTACCCGCATTTCAAATCGAAGGCGGACTTGGTCCGGGAGAGCGTCGCAGCTGCGATGGACGATCAGTCCAAACTGCTGCAGCAAATCATCGCTGAGGGTGGCCTTGAAGCCGCAATCACCGCCTATCTGTCGCCCGAGCATCGGGACAGTCCGCAGATTGGCTGCACGCTTTCGGCGCTCCTGCCCGAATTGGCGCGCCAGCCGCTCGACGCGCGCAGCGTCTATATGGAGCGCCTTCTTGAAGCCGTCCGCGAATTGGCGTCGGCACTTCCGCCGGATCAAGTGGATTCCCAAGACGTAGCGATTGCCCTTTACGCGACGCTCATTGGAACTCTCCAGCTCGCCCGTGCGGTCAACGGAACGCCGCTGTCGGATCGGATCCTTGCGGCGGGCGCAGATGCAGCGCGCGAGCTGGTGCGGCGCGATCGCCGATAAAAACTTACATCCGCGGCGGTAACCACTCCGCAATCAGTCCTCCGTACCCTCTCAGTCGAAGCCGGTATTGAGTCCGGTGCAGGGTTGGAGCGGATCGAATGGCTAACGTTCTCGTGTTCGAGCGGGCTGCGGCGTCCTTTGCGGCGGGCTTGGCCAAGCGCGGACACCACATCGTCTACCGGGCCAACGAGTCTAATCACTGCCCCGGCTGCGGCCGTTCGCACTGGTATATCGGACGAGTCAGTGCCGAGTGCGGGTTCTGCGGTACCGCAGTCCCGCTCGCCGAAGCCTCATGGCACGAAGCGAGCCCGACCAAGAGCTCCGCAAGTGCGCGCTCAGCAAATGTCGCCGATCAGCGAAGCTACGAAAGGACGCCGGCCAAGGGGCGAAAATTGCAGCTGCTGGTCGACGGCTCACCGACCAGCTTCGCGCTCCACAATATCTCCGAGGGCGGCGTGATGGGCGATCACATCGCTGATCTTTCGCCGGGCGCGAAGGTTCACGTGCGTTTCGAAGGCGGGATCCTGGTTCCCGCAGTCGTGAAATGGGCAGAAGCGGGCCTTGTCGGCCTCGCTTTCATCGATCCGATCATTCTCGACCGTTCAAAAGGCTCCAACTAGCCCGCTTAGCGCGTCGCGACCTGGTCGGCAGGTTTCGCTGGCGCCTTGGGCTTGGGCTTCGCCCCCGGATTTGCGATCTGATCCCCGGGCTTCGGCTTCGGCGGTGCCAACGACGCCCCGCCGTCCCTCATCTGCAGTGCCGCCATCGCCTTGGCATCGCGCCCGTACAAATCACGGTAATCGACGATCCGCCCGTCGAGCAGGGCCGCCGAACTGAAGTAGACGATATAGACTGGCACAGGCTTCACGAAGCTGGCCTGCACCGTCTTCTTGGTGTCGAGCGCTTCCTGGACCTTGTCCGGAGTCCATGGACCATTGTCGTCGCTCAGCAGCTCGGTCGCCAGATCCATGATGTGCTCGGTCCGCACGCAGCCGTGGCTGAGCGCGCGCGTGGCGTCGTTGAAGCGGCTGCGCGCGTTGGTGTCGTGCAGGTAAATCGCCTTCGAATTGGGCATCACGAACTTGACTTGGCCGAGCGCGTTTGTCGGTCCGGGCGGCTGGCGCCAGCGCTGAATCGAGCCGTCTGCCCCTTTGACCGGTACGAATCCCTTCTTGCCCGCAGCCTCGCGCTCGATGCTCTTGGGAACTTCCCACCAGGGATTGAGGATGACGCCCGTCGCCAGCGCATTGAGCTGCGGAGTCGGGGTCGACAGCTTGCCGGCGATCGCCCGGTGCTTCCACCGGTTGACCCCATTCTCGACCAGGGTCGCGTGGAATCCGGGTACGTTGACGATGATGTACCTCTGCCCGAGGTCGCGCGGTAGCCAGCGCCAGCGATCCATGTTGAGTCGAATGCGGGTGCGCTTCGCCTCCTCGGTCGGCGAAGTTGCGGCGAGCGCAGCTTTAAGCGCCGCATATTGCGGGTGCGTCGGAAGCAGTCCGCTCAGCGCCATCGTCAGATCGTGCTGAGCGAGCGCAGCACGCAGTAGCGCATCCTGCTTCTCGGCATTGAGATCATTGTCGACCACCGACCAGTCAATTCGCGCCGGCTTCTTCACATGGCCGAGGGCGAGGTCGGATGAGACGAGATTGAACCGCTGCGTTGCGGCCGGCGAAATCACTGCTGGATTGCCCGTCTGGATTGCCGCCTGAAGTCCAGCCGGATCATAGTCGGACGGGTTCAGACCCTCGACCCCGATCTGCTGGATATAGAAGAGCAACTGCAGCGCGCTGGGTATGTCCCAGACGACAGGCGGAAGCGGCGGTGGCAGCGGCGCAGCTTCGGCCGCGCTCGGCTGGTCCGCCTTGAAATCGGGATTGTTGGGCGCAAGCGCATCCGGTGCCGGCTTTGCTCCAGGCTTGGTGGCTGGAGTCGCCGACTTGGCTGTCGGTTTGGCAGCCGAGGGGGGCGCAACGCCCATCGGACGGATCTGCGCAAGAGCCGGACTTGCTGCCATTCCGGCGAGCGCAGTGAACCACAAGAGCGAGCTTGAGCGCCGCTTCATCAGCACCATCAACTTGTTCATTTCAAACGATAACCCCGCTTCCCCGAAGCTCAATACATCGCTTCTTTCCAGTCCGCCAGTCGCCATCACGCAACAGTTGCCAAGCTTTCCGCCGATCGGCCTTTTCGCAAACCAATCCTTAAGCGACGCTTGCTAGGATGGCTGGCCGACGTGGAGTGGATCTAAGTGGCGTCCAGTTACTTTCTTGACGGATCGATGATCGAGCGCAGCGACGCGCGGAGCATCGATGAGCGGAGCGAGCTGCGCTCCGCTTCTCAGTCGAGCACTGCAGTGCTCGAGTTTCGCGGACGCAAGCACGTCGTTCGGCTCATCAACGTGTCGTCGTCGGGTGCGATGGTGATTTTTCCGCACATGCCCAACATCGGCGAACGCCTCCCCTTGCAAATCCTTGACCGAGGCGTTGTATCGGCACAGGTGCGCTGGGTCAGGGACGGACGCATCGGCTTGTCGTTCGCGGCTCCGCGAGAGTAGCCGCCGATGGAGATGAATTTCGTGACGATCAGGGCGCGCATCGCCGAGGACCAGAGCGACGAACGCAGGCGTTTCAACCGCTTGCCGGTCGAGCTCGAAGCCAAGATGCGCGAGCTCGGCGCCAACGGGGTTGAAGCCAAGGTGCTCAATATTTCCGAACGCGGCTTCATGGCCGAGGCGGAAGGCCGGTTCGAGGTGGGCACGCGCGTGTGGCTGATTCTTCCCGGCCGCCAGCGCGCCAATGCCGTGGTCAAATGGACCGCCGGCGACAAGCTCGGGGCCGAGTTCGCCGAGCCCGTTTCCCTAAGCGACGTAAGCGCCTGACTTCGTCGGCTGGTCGGCAGCCGGGCTCGCTTTGCCGTTAAGCCTCTCTCACATCAGCCTTAACTTGCACGGGCAGCTGCAACCGCATGGGCAGTCGGTCGTTGGGATTGGCCGAAAGGATGGACTGCCATGTCGATCATGTCCGACGCCTGGAGGCCTTATGAGCGGGGCTATCATGCGGTTTACCACGAGCATGAGGTGAATCACTGCCCCGGATGCGGCCGCACGCAGTGGATCATCGGCCGGGTTTCGGCCGAATGCGCCTTTTGCGCGACTGCGCTTCCGCTGGCGGAGGCGAGCATGCGGGGCGGTCCCGTGATCATCCAGCACAAGAACCGCGACCTGCACGCCTGGGCGGCGTGAGACTTAGCTCTTCTTCCTAACCGGCACCTGCACGTTGCAAAGGTCCACGCCCCCCGCGGGGCGGATGTAGAAATCGTCGTTGCGGTTGGCGCGGACCCTTAGGTAGTGCGCAAAGGTAGTGCTCGTCGTGTCCATCACCTCGTAGGAAGGGCGCTTCGCGGCAGGCAGGTCGCTCGCAATCCGGATGCTTGCGATCGGCACATATTGGGCCTTGTTCTTGTAGAAGCCGAGTGCCTCAGTCCCGCGCTGCAAAGTGCTCAGACGATCGATTCCGTCCACAACGCGGCCGACCAGCGCGATGACTCGGTCGAGCTGCCGCGGCGCGTGCCCGATAACTGCGTAGAGCTCGCCGCCAGTCCCAGTGTCGGGCGACAGATCACGACCGACTCCGACGCTTCCGTAGCAATGAGTAAGATCGGCCCACCCAGCTTTCACATTGTAGGCCACCGGCCAGCCGTTGGCGAAGCCGGCTCCCGGCGCATAAGGATCCGGTGAGCCGAGCCGCGTGATTTTCAGCCCCTTGAGTGGACGGGTATATTCGGCCGGCGGCTTGGGCGTGACGCCGTTCGGCCACGGCTTGTTGCTCTCGTTCAGACCCCATTGCGCGACATAATTGTCCTGCACCCGGTAGACCGTGGCCCCGTCCCAATATTTGCCGCGGGCAAGCGCCTTGATGTTGGCGACGTGCACGGGCGCAAAAGCGGGCGCGAGCTGGATCACGATGCGCCCGCCATTTGCCAGGTCCATCAAGAGGAGATCGTCCGGCGCGATCGTCTTCCACGCGCTGGCGGGCGCTGCGGCAACGATGTCGTTGGGCGTCGGGAGCTTCTTTGCGGGGGCGGCGCCGATCAGCGAAGCGGCCGCCATCGCGATCAGAAATGTTGGTTTCATACAGCAGTTGTACCCCTGCCAAAGCAGGGGTCCAGTCCTGGGTTCCTGCCTTTGCACGAACACAGTAAGGCCGACCTATGTACCTTGCCACTTTGATGCTGCTCGGCTCGGGCGAACTCGGCCGCGAATTCGCGATTGCCGCCAAACGGCTCGGTTGCCGTGTGATCGCCTGCGATCGCTACGCGAACGCCCCGGCGATGCAGCTCGCTGATGGCTTCGAAGTCTTCCCGATGCTCGACGGAAAGGCGCTTCGTGCAGCCGTCGAGAAGCATAAGCCGGATGTGATTGTCCCCGAAATCGAGGCGATCGACACCGTCGCTCTCGCCTTGCTCGAGGCCGACGGCTGGCGTGTCGCTCCGTCGGCGAAGGCGGTGCAGCTGACCATGAATCGCGATGGCATTCGCGATTTTGCAGCGAGCGAGCTCGGCCTCGTCACATCGAAATATCGCTTCGCCGAGAGTCGCGAAGAGGCCATTGCTGCCGTCGCAGAGGTCGGCCTGCCCTGCGTAGTCAAACCGGTGATGTCGAGCTCGGGCAAGGGTCAGAGCAACGCCAAGACTGCCGACGAGGTCGGTGCTGCCTGGGACTATGCGGTTGCCAACATGCGCGGCGACCGCCCGCGTGTGATCGTCGAGGAGTTCATCCAGTTCGACAGCGAGATCACGCTCCTGACCGTCGCAACGAAGGACGGTGTCCTCTTTTGCCCGCCCGTCGGCCATCGCCAGGAAGCCGGCGACTATCGCGAAAGCTGGCAGCCCGCCGGAATTCCGCTCGAAGCGTTGCATTCGGCACGGTTCCAGGCACGCAAGGTCGTCGAGGCGCTCGGCGGACTCGGCATCTTCGGGGTCGAATTCTTCGTGCGCGGTGACCAGGCGATCTTCTCGGAGCTGTCGCCGCGGCCGCACGACACCGGAATGGTGACTCTGATTTCGCAATTCCCGAACCAGTTCGAGCTACACCTGCGTGCCATCCTCGGGCT
>Ga0068857_100000493_pt1 | contig 28282 bp, 26 predicted proteins | sample KBSCornC72_FD_66591 | JGI IMG/M metagenome (GOLD analysis project Ga0068857, IMG submission 66591) | Corn rhizosphere microbial communities from Kellogg Biological Station, Michigan, USA - KBS Corn C7-2 | ecosystem: Host-associated > Plants > Roots > Rhizosphere > Soil ...
CTTCGCGCGCGTTCATCGCTCGGCGATCGTGAACCTCGCGCGCGTGCGTGAGCTGCAGCCGATGTTCGGAGGAGAGTACGTGATCATCCTCTCGACCGGCACGAAGCTCACGCTGAGCCGAGGCTACCGCGATGCCTTCCGCGACCGATTGGGCAGCGAGATCTGATCGCGACGCGATCGGCTCGTCACAATCGATGTCGCGAGACCCAACCTCGGGCGCGGGCGTGCTACACCGGTGCAAGACGTGCGGTGTGCGCGCGCGCATCGTTCGTCCCATGAGCTATCGCCGCGACTCCATCGATACGCCGGTCATCCGTCAACCGGCCAATAGCGATCCTCGCCCCGAGCTTCTGGGCAGAATCGCGCCCATGTCGCAGCCTGCGCGTTTCACGCGCGAGCTTGCGCCGCCATCCATCACGCTTCCGACGCCGGCCGCCGGATCGCCGGCCGAGGTCATCCTGATCAAGTCGGGATTCAGGCAGATCGCCATGCGTGTGCCTGAGATCGTGTACGTCGAAGCCGCGCGCAACTACGTCCGGATCCATCAGGAAAACGGCCCGGTGCTCAAGACGCGAGTTCCGATCGATCGATTGGCGCAGCATCTCGGAACCGAACGCTTCCTCAGGATTCACCGGGGGCGGCTCGTGAACATGGAGCGGATCCGCTCCGTCCGATCGCTGGCCGGCGGTCGGCTTCAGCTGACGATGAGCGAAGGGTCGACGACGGTGGTGGCGCGAGACCGTCGGCGCGCCGTCATCGCCCGGATCTCCTCGGCGGCGGAGCGGACCGCGTAGTAGTCCGCGTTAGGCAATGCCGTCTCGAACGGCGAGGACGGCCGAGGTCGTGTCGCGAGATGGGACGAACCGATATCGGTCCTCGTCCGGTACCGTCTAATCGCCGGTTATCCCGCCGATGTTGGCTCGGGGTGCGCTCCGCCGTTTCTTCGAGGGTACCAACGGCACCCGACCGAGCGGCGGACTATCGATGCGTGCGGCGACACCGGAGGAAGCGGCGCTGCGACGGACCGCGGATCTCACCCGCGGGCGAACTCGTCTCGTCGAACACACGTGGCCAGCAGACGTTCGCACGGTGGGCGAGCACCGGCACACCGCGCATATCTGCTTCCTGGCCCACGGCAGCATCGAGGAGCGGCGCGGAATGCAGACGGTGTCGCGCGTGGCACCGAGCGTTCGCGTTTCCCCACCGGGTGACGGCCATGCGTGCTGTTACGGAAACGCGGGGGGCCGTTGCCTCGTGATTGAGCCTTTGGCGACACTCGGCGACCTCGATGAGGTCCCGACGCCTCACGAGCCGACGATCGTTCGCGATGACCGGATCATCCATCTCGCCGCACGCGTCTACGCCGAGATGGGCGCGGCGAGTCCGGGGTCGGTCTCCGGGCTCGTGATCGAGAGCATCGCACTCGAGGTGCTCGCGCAGAGTGCGCGTCGCGAGCGCCGCCGCGCCGACCGGTGCCCGCCAGCGTGGCTCACCCATGTTCAGGAGTATCTGCGGGCAGATCTCGCGATGGTGGCGGATCTGGAGACACTCGCGAGCGTGGCGGGAGTGCATCGTGTTCACGTAGCGCGTGCCTTCCGCGATCATCTCGGGTGCACGGTCGGCGATTACGTTCGTCGCCTTCGCGTCCAGCGCGCATGCGAGCTCCTGACGGCGACGTCGCTCTCGCTTCCCGATGTGGCAATGCGAGCGGGGTTCTTCGATCAGAGCCACATGACGCGGGTGGTCAAGCGGTTTCTGGGGACGACGCCGGCGGCCTTGAGAAGGCAGTGTGCCTAACGGGAGGCGACTGGCGACTGGCGACTGGCGACCGGCGACCGGCGACCGGCGGCCGGCGGCCGGCGGCCGGCGGCCGGCGGCAGGCGGCCGGACGAAACAACGCGGGTCATTCCGAGCGAGCGGCAGCGAGTCGAGGAATCGCCGTCCTCCCGAAAGAGGGGCTCTGTTCTCTGTTCCCAGTTCCCAGTCCTCCGTTCTCAGCTATTCCCGATTCCCGATTCCCGATAAGGCTCCGGCTCGGGCTTCAGCCCGTGTAGTCGGCGCCAATAGGCGCGAACCAGCTCGACCGACATTTGCTCGCCCTTGTCGAAGCCGCGCGCGACGAACCATCGCGTGAGCGGAGCGTCATCGCGCCACAGCCCCAGCTCGTTTCGGATGGCCAGGCCAAGGCCCCAGTGCTCGCGGTCGAGGTCGCTCTCGGCGAGACTGTGCATGTATTGTTTTGTGGCGGTCGGAATCAGGTCGTCCAGCAAGTCCAGCGCGTCGGCGAACGTTGCCGGCCAGCCTGGCGCGGTCATCCCCGCGCGACGAGCGGCCCGGTCTCTCCCACGGACGTCGGGACGAGCGCCGATGCCACTAAGTGACTCTGGAGGTCGAGCGCCTCGGTCCTGGCTCGCAGCGCTCGTTCCAGAACGCGCCGCTCGAGAGGATGCATGGTGGTCGTCGCGATGCGATCCGCAACGACTCGGAGTTGGGTCTGGCCATCGATCTTCGTGATGGCATCGACCAGGTCGAAGTACTCCGCTGCGTTCATGACGCGCCTATGGCGATGATGAGGGAGCGAACAGCCTCCCGCGCCCGCAGCAATCAGCGCGCCGAAGCAACGAGGTGACGAACGTACGGTCCGGTTAGCCAGTCATTCCGGGACTTTCTCACCGCGCACCTTCGACAACCCCTGAAAGTCGTCTAACCTCCGTCTAACGGACTAAATGCGTGCACGTGCGCCACAGTTGCCGCGCGCGTGCACCACAGTTGTTAGGCACGAACGTGATCCAGATCACCAATTCGCTTCGACTTACACCGCTCAAAGGCTCGGTTCCGTCATCCGACTAGAAGACCGTCCATCGCACAATCGGGCCGCCTCGATGACCTCGAGCATCGCGATGACGTCTGCGATATCCACAGGAATTTGCGCTTCTCCGCGGACCGCCCGCTCGACGCCGACATAAAAGGCGCCGTAATCACCCCGCTCGGTCGGCACTCGACGCGTCTGCCCATCGATGCCTAACGTTCCCCAACGTTCCTCGGGGTCGTCCCCCCAATCCGGCCCTCCCGGACGGGCGCCGGCACGTAACGCGTCCTCCTGCACGTCGAGTCCCCATTTCGTGAACGCGCCCGATCGTCCCAGCAGCCGGAAGCGCGGCGCGGCCTGAGCGGCAACCGCACTTACATATAGATGCGACCGCACTCCGGAAGCATGGGTCAGCGCGACGAAAGTATCATCGTCGGCGTCGACGCCAGCCCTGCGGCGATCGAAGTGGGCGTACACGTCAGTAACGGGCCCGAACAGCACGAGCGCCTGGTCGATGAGATGGCTTCCGAGGTCGAACAGCAGGCCGCCGGCTTCGTCAGGCGTGCCGCGCTCGCGCCAGCCGCGCGTAGGGAGCGGTCGCCATCGCTCGAAGCGCGACTCGAACCGGATCGGATCGCCGATCGCGCCCTCGGAGAGGAGTCGGCGGACCGTGAGGAAATCGCCATCCCACCGTCGATTCTGAAATGGAATGATGAGCAGCCCACGACCGCGCGCCGCTTCAGCAAGTGTGCGCGCCTCGCTGGACGACGGCGCGAGCGGCTTGTCCACCACTACGTGCATTCCTGCGGCGATCGCCGCCAACGCCAGCGGAACGTGTGTGCGGTTCGGCGTCGAGATCGCAACGAGATCGAGGCCGAGGCTCCCATTCCATAGCTGCGACACGTCGTCGACGATGCGAACGCCCGGATAGCTGCGCGCCGCTGCAGCCTGTCGGTCGGCGTCACGCGTCACGATCGCCGATAACTCCAGTCCCGGCGTGGTGGCAATGAACGGCGCGTGGAACGCCGAGCCACCGAGCCCGTAGCCAATGACGCCGGCGCGGAGCACCGGTGATGACGACTGTGGAGATTGATTCACTCGGATGCGATCGAGGGGTCCTGTCCGACGACGTGTTACTGGCCCGTAGGGTAGCCACAGCTAGGATGGATAGCGTCGCGTCCCTCGTCCCAGTATCCCGACTGCAACCTAGCAATGTCCAGCGCGTCACGTCGCGCTTCGTCGCGAGCGAAATGCGATCGGCCGGTGTGGAAGCGTATCGAGGCCTTCAACCGGGGGCGTCGCCCCGAGCTCATCGCGCGGAAGTATCGCGCGATGAGTCGCGACCCGTTCGTGTTCTTTCGCGGGACTGCACACCTGTTCTGGGAGGACTGGGCGTCAATGGGCGGCACCGCGCTCGACGACGCCCCGCTCGCGTGGTGCTGCGGCGATCTCCACCTCGAGAACTTCGGGAGTTACCGGGGCGACAACGGCCTGGCCTACTTCGACCTCAACGACTTCGATGAGGCCGCGCTCGCGCCAGCCACGCGCGACACGGCTCGCTTTCTCACCAGCGCCTGCCTCGCGGCCGAATCGTTAGGCCTGTCGACGCGGGAGGTCCGCCAGCTCGAGGCCAGCTTTCTCGACGGCTACGCCGCTGCGCTGACAGCGGGCAAGGCACGCTGGATCGAGCGCTCGATCGCGACGGGGTGGATCCGCGAGCTGCTGCGTTCGGTGGAGGCTCGCACGCAGCAACAACTCCTGGACGAACGGACCGTTATGCGCGACGGCCGCCGCGTGCTTCGCATCGACGAGAAGCGGACGTTCAAGCTGACCGTTGCCGAGCGACGCCGTGTCGCGCAGAGCATCGCGAGGTTCGGAGCGCGGCAGCCGGATCCCGGTTTCTATCGCGTCCGCGATATCGTGGGACGCGTCGCCGGCACCGGCAGCCTCGGAGTACCGCGTTATGCAGTCCTCATCCGTGGCGACGGGGCCGGTGACGAACGCATCCTCGACGTCAAGGCAGCGCGACCGTCAGCGCTGACGATTCACCTGGCCTCATCGCTCGCTGCCCGACAGCCGGTGACGAGAAACCATGCCGAGCGTGTCGTCCAGGTCCAGCGCCGCATGCAAGCGATTCCGCCCGACCTGTTATCGGGACTGACCATCGGCTCGAAACCGTTTGTCGTTCGTGAGCTTCAACCGGTCGCGGACCGCCTGGATCTCGCGGCGTGGGACGGCCGAGTCGGCAGGCTCCGGCGCGCCGTCACGGCAATGGGCGAGCTCACGGCGTGGGCCCAACTTCGTGGGGCATCGCAAGGCGGCGCGGACAGCGTGGACGCGCTGATCTCGTTCGCACGATCGAGGGGTACGCGCAGTGGTCTGCTCGCGTTTGCGCGGGACTACGCGAAACGCGCACGCGCCGATTGGAAAGACTTTCGCCAATGCGTCGCATTGGAGACGGGCGCCACGCCGTCCGGCAAATGATTCGTTAGGTGAGACGAACCGCGAACGCGGCGATTCAATCGGCAAAGTCCCGGACGAGCTTCTCGCCGGTCTGCGTCAGGCGCACGCCGAAGAGGTACGGCGCGTCCGCCGATGGGACGTCACCACTTGGCGTGGTCACGATCGCAAGGCCCTCGCTCAGCGCGAACGAGGTGAACTGACGATCCGCGGCGTCACGCGTGTCAATGCGGTAGGCCGGACGGCGGTTTCGCAGCTCGCGCGCCCACTCGGCGAAGTGTGCTTCGTCGACCATGCTCTGCCTCGACTGCAATCGACCTACATCCGGGATGTTGTTAGGTCGGGCGTCTAATTTGCGGGATGGATGTGGCTCTTCACAACAGGCATCGACGGCCACGGTGGCGTTCAGGCGAGCCCAGGCGCAGGGGGAAGGATGTCCCGCATAACAGTCGTACTTCTGGCGATCGCGGCGTTCGCCGCGAGTCCCGTTACTGCTTCGGCACAAACCGACACGACGCGTCGTCGCGACACCACGAGAACGCCGACGCAGGACACGACGCGACGTGTTCAGAACGAGGCCCGCGGCGAAATAGATCTCGCTCGGCCGAGCGAGCGCTTTGGCGTGGGACGCACCAACTACGGGTTTTCTAACGAGCAGGCGCTCGAGCTACAGCAGGCACTGGCCCGCTCGGGTTGCAGTGTCGGAACTGCCGACGGAGTCATCGGGCAGCGTACGCTGCGCGCCATCCAGTGCTTCCGCGAACAGCAGAACCTCGGCTCGGCCGACTTCGAATCGCTGTTGACGGCGCTTCGCGTGAGCTTTGCGAGACCACTGGTGCCGCCGCCACCACCTCCGCCACGGCGAGATACGACGGTGCTACCGCAAGTCTTCCGACCGGACAGCAACTACCGTCCGGACGTGCGTGCGCGTCGCGACTCGGTCCGGCGCGACAGCGTGCGCCGCGACTCGGTCCGACGAGATTCCCTGCGTCGCGACACGACGACACGACGCGACACCACCGCGCGGATCCCGTAGCTCACTCGGATCGCAGCGCGCTCAGAGGACTCACGCGCATCGCACGGCGGGCGGGGACATACGCGGCTAGGAACATCACGCCAGCGAGCACGCCCGCCGCGGCGATGTACGTCGGCGGATCGACGGGTCCGATTCCGTACAACAGGGAGCGCATCGCGCGAGCCAGCAGCAACGCGACGCCAAGACCAAGCACCATTCCCAAGCCGAACAACGCGGCCGCCTCACCGAGGATCATGCGCCCCACAACACGCGGAACGGCTCCGAGCGCGATCCGAATACCGATCTCTCGTGTTCGTTGGCTCACGAGGTACGCGATCACGCCATAGAGGCCGGTAGCAGCGAGAACGAGGGCGATCACCGCGAAGGAGACGAAGAGTCCCGCCAGCATCACCTCCGACGCCCGGTCGACCGCCAGGCCCTGTTCCATCGTTCGCAGCTCGTACACCGCCAACGCGGGATCGATCTCGCGCATCAGGCTTCGAACCGATGCCGCGGTCGCGTCTCCACCGGCCGCGCGCAGCATGAAGCTGACGTTCCGCGCGGTCTCCTGGGCGAGCGGCACGTACAACTCCGGGTTAGGCGGCGCCGTGATGTCTGTCGGTCTCGTGTCCCCAACCACGCCGACGATGACCCGCCACGTCGGCGCTGCGTCGGTCCTGCCTAACGATATGCGCTGGCCGAGGGCCTGCGCCGGGGATCCGAAGTACCGACGGGCCAGCTCGCGATTCACCACCACGACCGGCACACCATCCTGCCGATCGGTCGGCGTGAGTGCGCGGCCGGTGATGAGCGGGATCGCGGCCGTCTCGAAATAGCCGACCGATGTCGATGTCCGCATCGCCCACGGCTGGTCCGCCTGCCGGGCGACGGTGCGACCCTCGACCTCGAGCGCGGTAACCGTGACGGCGCCGAGCACGGGCAGGTGGTCGACTATCGCCGCGGACCTAACGCGAGGCAGCGATGACAGACGATCCACCGCTCGGTCGTAGAACTGGCGCAGGCGTTCCGGATCCTCGTACGTCGACGGCGGGAGGTCCACGCGGAACGTCCACAGATCAGCGGTCCGGAACCCGAGGTCGATGCGCGTCTGCTCGAACATGCTTCGCGCCACCAGCGCGCCGAGCACGGTCAGCGCAACCGCGAGTGTCACCTGAGCGACCACCAGTGAGGCGCGGCTTCTGCGAACGCCGACGCCGCCGATCATCCGGGCAGAGCCCTGCGCCAGCGCGGCAATCGGATCGGCGTGCGCAGCCCGCAGCGCGGGGGCGAGGCCGAAGAGCACGCACGCGACCAACGTTGCGCCAATGGCGAACAGGACCACGCGCGTGTCGATCGCGAGCATCTGGAAGGAGGGCTCGTACACGGTCGCCTTGATGACGCGCACGCCGCCGTACGCAACGCCGAGGCCGAGCGCCCCGCCGACCACCGCGAGCACGGCATATTCAGCGAGAAGCTGCCGGACCAGTGCCTGTCGCCCGGCGCCTAACGCGACGCGGAGCGCGATCTCGCGGTTTCGCTCCATGGAGCGTGCGAGCATCGCGTTGGCGAGGTTGGCGCATGCGATCAGCAGCAGCAGGCCGACTGCCAGCGAGAGGAGCGCCAGCGCCCGGAAGGTATTGCGACCGGTGATCGCCTCGCGCGTGCTCGCCACTCGCGCACCCCAGCCCTTGTTGGTTATCGGGTGATCCCGCTCCAGGGCGGCGGCGAGGGCGCGCACCTCAGCATCGGCCTGCGCCGCGGTCACGCCCGGCGCGAGTCGCCCGACTATCTGCAGCACGCGGCCATCCCTTCCCTGCTCGGCCGGATCGGGAACGAGTGGGATCCACACGTCGATCGCGCCCATCGTTCCGATTTCGATCGCCGGCTCGAGCACGCCGACCACCGAGACGCGTTTGCCATCGAGCGTGAGCGCGCTGCCAACGACGGAAGGATCACCCGCAAACTGCCGTTGCCAGAACTGGTGGCTCAACACGACAACCGGCTCGGCGCCCTGAGCGTCTTCGCCGACGCGAAACAGTCGGCCGAGTGTCGGGCGAAGCCCCCACACCTCGAACAGGTTGGCCGAGACGGCGCTCGCTTCCAGGCGCTGGGCGTCGCCGCGACCGCTCATGGTCAGCGTCGCTTCGCTGCGGGCGGCGAGCGCGGAGAACGATCGGAGGGAGCGCCGATAGTCGATGAAGTCCGGCGCCGAGGCTCGCGCGCGGTCGTCGCCTCGCTGGGGGTCGACGCCGAACACCCACCCGAGGGTTGCCGGGTTCCGCAACGGTAGCGGGCGGAGAAGCAGAAGGTTCGTGAAAGTGAAGACGACGGTGTTCGCGCCAATCGCGAGCGCGAGGGTCGCGACAACCATGAGGGCGAACACTGGCCGCTTGCGCAGCATTCGCCAGCCGTACTTCACGTCTCCCATGAGCTCCGCCATCGGGTCGCCGCCTCCGGCCGGTGTGAACCGTACGCGCCCAAACAATTCCCAGGCCCGAACCTACGATGCCGCCACGGTTCGTGTTTCGCAGCTGGCGGCGTCGGTGATGTCGGAATCCGAACCTAACGAGTGCATCGATCCGAACTTTGAACTTGATCAACCACAGAGGTTCAATTCCTTTAACATTCCTGTGATGAACACACTCACCACGGCTCGAGAGTGTTCCGATCAACGCCGGTCACTCCCCCTCAGATCAGTTTGGAGCTCTCCATGAACCATCAATCCGTCACCGCATCGGGGCTCCCCGCACCCGTCGGTCCCTACTCGCCGGGCGTACAGTTCGAGCGACTCATCTTCGTCTCCGGCCAGGGCGCGACGGATCCGGCGACCGGTGAGCTCGTCGGCTCGGACGCGGCGAGCCAAACCGCACAGTGCCTGCGCAACGTGCAGGCAATCCTCCGCGCCGCCGGCTCCGATCTGCAGTACGTGCTCCGGTGCGGCGTCTTTCTCGTCGACATGGGGGAATTCCCCGAGATGAACCGGGTGTACGCGCAAATGTTTGGTGACAACCGGCCGGCTCGCACCACGGTCGAAGTCTCGGAGCTCCCGAGCAAGGGATTGCGAGTGGAGATCGATTGCATAGCGTATCGCCCGTAGCCGCCCTCCTTCTCAAACGCCCGGACCAGACGGTCGACTGGCTTCCGGTGGACTGCCCTTGCTGCTCGTGACGTCGGCAACGGTTCCCGCCACGCGGTACGGTCGACCATCGTCGTCGTAGAAAAAGCTCCCACGCCCAACGATCCAACGGATCGCGCCAGGCGTCGGCTCGACGCGGAACTCGTGCACGTACTCCACGCGCTCGTCACGCGCACGGTCGATGGCGGACATCAACGCCGCACGGTCGTCGGGATGCACCTTGGCGAAGAACTCATCGGGGTCGCCGGAAAAGGTGCCGGGCTTGTAGCCGAACATCATCTCGTGAACGTCGGACCAGGTCATACGGTTCTCGCGCACGTCCCAGTCCCACGTGCCTGTCTGTCCGGCAGCGAGCGCACTATTCAACATGCCGTGAGTGCGCTCGAGCTTTTGCATGCGCGCGGCGGCCGCAGCCCGGGTGTCGGCTTCGTCGGCCGAGGCGTCTGCCAGAATGAGGTTGGCGAATAGCGCCGCAGCGATCGCCGCCACGGTACCGACAAGCAACCACACCAGGTTGCGCCGGCGTTCCGCGTCGGCGGCGACCAACCGTGTGGCGAGGACTTTCGCTTCTTCGTCGGAAATCGACTGCTCGATGCGGCGGATGTCGTCCATCAACTCGCGACCGCGGCCGGTCTCGATGCGTGCGATGGCGGAATCGAGCCCGAGGTTCCGGCGGACCTCGACGGTCGAGTCCATGAACGCGAGGCTGGCGTGAGCCAGCGTTGTCAGCGTGTCGAGACGCGCCTGCTGCGTGGGGTTCTCGCGCGTGAGCTGCCGGATGCGCGCGAGCGACGAATCGAGAAAGGGTCGCCCGGTGACGAACGGCGCGAGGTAGACCGGTCGACGAGTCAGGAGGAATCCGCGTTGGCCCGCCTCGGCATCCGAGAGATACGCCAGGAAGGTCGCCGTTTCCGCCCGGACCTGTTGTGCATGAGCGTCCAGCGTGGTCGCCGTTCGCGCGCGGTCGCTGGCAGCGCGCAGGATCAGCATGAAGACCAGGACGAGCGCGGCGGGCCCCCCGGCGATCGCCGCCCTGCCTATGCGTGAGCGGACGAAACGGGTTGCGCGCTGCGCACGCGGAGAGCGCGCGGTCTCGAGAGCCGAGCCGCTGGAAGTGGGAGGCGTAATCATTGTGCGAGGATGTTCGCCACGCACGGGAGCGGAATCAACCGTGTAGGTGCGGCCTGGTCTTTGCGGCCGCCGGCGTGCTGTGTCTCAATCCCGCACCGATGTGCGTGATCTCGCGGTGTGCCTGGCGCTCGCGGCGGTCTTCTTCGATCTCGCCGTCGGGGCTGTTCTCGCTCGCGGGGTCGCGATCCCGGGCGGATGGTGGCTCGGCCTGGCGCTGGGGCACGTCGCGCTCGGAGCAACGGGGTGGCGCGCCTTCGTGCGCCGCGACGTGCGCGAGGAGAACGACGGGCTCGTACCTCGGCAGTCGTATCTTCTGCCTCCGTTGCTGATCACCGCGGCGCACGTGGTCGCGAAGCTCCCGTATCTCGACGCCGTGCCGCGCTGGTCGACCGGGATCTACTATGCGGAGCTGGCGCGCGCGGTCTCCACGCTCGACTTCTCCGCGCACGGCTTCGACACGACCTATCGCTTGGGAGCCCACCCATCGCATGCGTATGCGATGTACCTGGCCGTGGGACAGATCCTCACGGCAGGCTGGTCACACGCGGGGTTGCCCACGACACCCGCGCTCAAGTACGTCGCAGCGAACCTCCAGGATCTGCTACTCGCGGCGGCCGCCGTCTGGTGCTTCTGGCTGCTGGTCGTGCGGCTGTTTCCCGCGCTTTCGCGCGCGCACGCTGTACTGCTCACGCTGTGCTTTGCGTTCAACCCGCTCATCTTCGCACACGGACTCGGGCCGAATACCGATCTGCCAATCACCGTCGGACTGATCCTGGCACTGCTCGCCTTCGTGGTGGATCGGCCGGTGCTCGTGGCCTTCGCTGGCCTTTGGATGTGTTTTTCGAAAGAGTCCGGTGCGCTGATGTTCGGCGAGCTGTGGGGCCTCGTCGTCGCACTCTGCGTCGTACAGCGGCTCGGCCCACCGTGGCACAAGCCCGATACGTCGCTGCTCGTGCGGCGAGTGCTCGTGCCGTTAGTGCCGCTCGTGGCCTACGTCGCCTATTTGCGATTCACCTCACCGCTCGCCTGGGTGCAGCGCACGAGTGGTTGGAACGACGAGGCCAATCCGGTGCTCACGCCGGCGTTCGGACTGAGCTCCGTCCAGTTCGAGACCGGCTTGGTCAGCGCGCTGCTTCACAACTGGAACTGGATCCCGACGCTCGCCTTCGTCGCGCTGCTCGCGAAGCGGCAGATGTGGCCGCGCATCGCGCCAAGGCTGACCGATGACCGCACGGCGAGCTTCGTCCGGATAGTCGCCTGGTTGTTCGCGCTCAACGTTGCATTCGCGTGCCTGTACATCAAGGACAATCACGCGAGGTACTATGCGCCGCTCATCCCGCTGATGTTGGTGTTGTTCTACTACGCGCTCGCTGATCTCGCCGGTTCGACGCGCGTAAGGACCGCGGTGCTCGCGGCGTTCTTCGCCGCGAGCTTCGTGCAGATCTGGGCCTCGCTCGATCCAGTGGGCAATGCCATCTGGGGCACGTTCGCGATCGGCGACCGGAAGGTCATGTTCGTTCAGCGAGGTCTTCAGGGCCAGGCGGACGGGATGATCTTCAACGCCCAGCACCAGGCGGTGAGCCGGCTGTACACGAAACTCAACAAGGTGGTCTTTCGCGGCGGGCAGCGGCCGACGCTGATCTTCGGCATCGATCACCCATGGGTCGTCAACTACGCGCTCTGGGGCCTGCGCCTCGACGAGCGAACCAACGAGTACACGTACGACTGGCGCAACTCGTTCGTTCCCGACACACGCGCCGTTGGCCGGATCGACGCGGCGACGGCGCCGGCGCACGCGGTGTACGTGGCGCTGCCCTGGCTCGAAAATCCCGCGGTCACGCTGCCGAAGCTGGAACAGTTCTATCGGGTGAAGGGGCAGAAGGTAATCGCCGACGGTGGGTATTTCATCACCGCCTACGAGCTCGCTCGTTAACAGATCCGGCTCGTCGCATTACCTGGTCAGGCTAGTCCGGCAACGATCCGGCTGATTCATGCCGAGTGCAGCTTGGTTGTCATCCCGAGCGTAGCGCAGCGCAGCGAGGGATCCTCAGGTTCCCGATAGAGTGCCCTCGCTCGGGACGATGAGGATCCCTCGCCTGCCGGCTCGGGATGACAACTGAGCCTGCCGGCTCGGGATGACAACTGAGCCTGCCGACTCGGGATGACACTGAAACGGTTACGGCTCGACGTAGTGCAACGCGCGGGCGAGATATGGGTCACCCAGCGGCAGCGCCGGTTCTCGGCGCGCGCGCCAGCACGCGACCGCCAGTGCGAATCCGCCAACCATGAGCAGCGCCGCGACATCGACCCAGCTCACACTCACTCCCGATGGGTCAATTGCCGGAAGCACCAGCCAGTAGACCTCGAGCAGATGCATCGCCAGCAACCAACCGCCAAGCGCCGCGAGAAACCCAGGGCGTCGCTTGAGAGTGCGCGAGAGCAAGACCACGAACGGGATCGCGAACTGACCAATCCCGACGATGAGCGCGAGCACCCCCCAACTGCCCCGCGAGCGCACGACGTACCACGACACATCGTGGGGGACATCGCCGATCCAGATGATCAGATACTGCGCAAACGCGATGTAGGCCCAGAAGATGACGAAGGTGAGCAGCAGTTGACCTAACGCACCGAAGTGCTCGCTGGTGACCGCGCCGCCCTCTGCCGCGACGCCGCGCGACCCGACGTATCCCACCACCGCCACCAACGCGAGCGCGGCGAGATAGCCGCCGGCGAATACATACACGCCGTATATCGTCGAGTACCATGTGGGCTCGAGGGACATGAGCCAGTCGAACGCCGCGAACGTGAGTGTCAGCGCTACGACGACGAGCCCGGTGGAGCTCACCCGTCGCAGGCGGCGCGTGGCGCGGACGGCGGCGTCGCCGAGGGCGTGGTCCTGAGCGTGGGCCGCCCGTCGGAGCGACCATGCCACCGCGATCCACGCCGCGAGATACACAACCGATCGCGCAACGAAAAACGGCACATTGAGCCACGCGTCCTTCCGGGCAATGAGCGCGCGCGCGTCGGGCGGAAGCGCGGCGGGATCCGCCCACGGGTACAGCACGCGCACGCCGACGAGAAACGGGATGGCGAGCAGCGCAAGTGCCGGGATCGCACCGGTGACATCCAGCGTTAGGCGCCGCATCACGGTGAACCAACGCGCGCCAGTCACGTGACTCAGCATGACCTGAATGAGCGCGCCGATCACGATGGTGAACACCGTCGCGTAGCCAAAGATGTACGCGGCCAACGCGCGGCGCGGCTCGGTTGCCACTCCGATCGCGACGAGCACGAGTCCGACGACGCCGACGATCATCCCGTACCGCGCGACCGACCCGAGCCGGGCGTGCCCGGTTCGCAGGGGCGTGCGACCGTCACTCATTGCGGTGTCGGAGACATCGAGTCCGCCGGAGCGCTCGACTCGCGACGCTGCAAGTCGCGGAGATAGGCGACGACGGCCCAACGATCCCTCGTCGACAGCTCCGCGGCGTAGGACGGCATGCGTCCGAGCCCAAGCGTGATGATCGCCACCACCTGGCCAGGCGGGAACCCGCGAGCGCGCGGCGTGAGAAGCGATGGCGGCTTCGGGGCGTCCATGTTGTGGGCGACGATGCTCACGCCGTCGGCGCGCTCGCCGTGACACACGGCGCAGAAGATGTGGAACCGGGTCGCTCCACGCGCGAGCATCGCCGCAGACGGTGCCGTGACTGCCAGCGAGTCATTCGTCGCCATCTGCACTTGCCTGGGCACGGTGCCACTCGGCGGAGCTCGCATTGCCATGCCGTCCGCGAAGTACGCGCTCGCCCCATAGGGTTCATAACGCGGTTGCGCGCGCATGCGCTCCCAATCCCAATGCTTCGAGGGCCGGTCGGCACAGGCGCCGATCGACACAACGGACGCAACGACCGCCGCAGCGCCTGCGAGCGTGCGGGGCCGCATCAGTCCTCCGCCACGATCACGCGTCGCGCTCCAGCGCTGCGCATCAGCTCCGCGGCGCGATCGCGATCGAGATCGCTCGCGAAATGGTTCGCCGTCACCCAGAAGCGATCGACGGACGCACGACTGAAGCCGTCGATCTCGTCCTCGGGGATCCACAGCTTGGGGAGACGCAGCACGATCAGTACGCCGAAGAACGCGGTGAGCGATGCGGCGAGAATCATCCCCTCGAACGTTGCCGGCACGAACGCCGGCACCGCGTGCGCCGGTCGGCCGCCAACGTAGAGCGGATATGAGTGCACGTTCGCCCACCACTGGATGCCATACGCGATGATCAATCCCGCCAAGCCCCCGGCGACGACTACCCATCCGAGCCGAGAACGCCGGCGGCCGAGCTTCGCGTCGAGCTCCGGCATGTCGAACGGCGCGTAGGTCTCGAGCTCGCGGTAGTGTTCGCGCGCGAGTGCATCCACCGCCGCCTGCAGCGCGTCCGCCGTCGTGAACTCGGCGGCGAGTCGCGGGTGCGTCATCGCGTCACCTCCGGCATCGCTCCGTCTCGGTCCACGTACGCGCTTTCAAACGCGATCTCGCGCTGCTCGCGTTTCACTTCGCTTACCGGTACGAACGGTACCCATCGCAGGAACGCGAGGAACAGAAACGAGAACAGACCGATGCTCCCGGCAAGGAGACTCCAGTCCACCCACGTCGGCGCGTAGAGGTGCCAACTCGACGGGAGGAAGTCGCGGTTGAGCGACGCGACGATGATCACGAATCGCTCAAGCCACATCCCGATCCAGATCATCACGCCGACGACGAACAGCACGACGACGTTGGTTCGCAGTCGGGTCCACCAGAATAGCTGCGGCGTGAGCACGTTTACCGCAGTCATGATCCAGAAGAACACCGCGTACGGTCCGCGCGTCCGCGCCGTCAACATGGTGTAGCGCTCGAACAGATCGCCGCTATACCACGCGCCGAACGCCTCGCACAGGTAGCTGTAGGCGAGCAACGAGCCGGTGACGAGCAGTAGCAACGCGATATGATCGAGATGGCGGCGCGTGATGACGTTGTGGAGACGGAACACGTGGCGCACCGGCAGCACCAGCATGAGCACCATCGCGAACCCCGAGTAGATCGCGCCGACGACAAAGTACGGCGGGAAGATCGTCGAGTGCCAACCGGGAAGCTGAGCGATCGCGAAGTCGAGGCTGACAATGCTGTGCACCGATACGACGAGCGGCGTCGCGAGGCCGGCGAGCAGCGTGTAGGCGACGCGGTAGTGTCGCCACTCCGTTCCGCTTCCGTGCCAGCCTAACGCGAATACGCCATACACGCGACGTCTGGTGCGTCCCGGCGCGCGGTCGCGAGCGGCCGCCAGGTCGGGCACGAGCCCGAGATACCAGAACAGCAACGACACGGTGAAGTAGGTCGAGATGGCCGCCACATCCCACGGCAGCGAGCTCTTGAAGTTGGGCCACACGCCCATCGTCGCCGGATACGGGACGAGCCAGTAGAAGAACCACGGTCGCCCGAGGTGTAGAATGGGAAAGAGCGACGCGTTGACCAACGCGAACAGCGTCATCGCCTCGGCAAGACGGTTGATCGACGCGCGCCACCGCTGATGCAGCAGCAGCAGGAACGCCGAGATGAACGTGCCCGCGTGGCCAATCCCGATCCACCAGACGAAGTCGGTGATGGCGTAGGCCCAGGCCACCGGGATGTTGTTGCCCCACGCGCCGATGCCACGAGCGAAGGTCACGCCCATCGCGAACAGGAACCACAGCGAGAGCGCACCCGACGCCATGAAGAGCCACTTCCAAGCGGGATGCGATGTCCACAGCGGAGCGAGCAGCTGTGTGGTGAGCGTGCCGTCGTCCGGCAGCTCACGCATGATCGGATATCGCTCGAGCTGCGCGTGTGCGCGGCTTCCGTTGGAACCTGGGTCGGAGCGCGGAGCGGAAATCGTCGTCACCGGGCTCGCCCTCCGGAGCTGTCGGAGCTGTCGGCTTCGCGTCGCCGCGCGAGATACCGGACTCGCGGCACCGTTCCCAGCTCATCGAGCGCGCTGAACGAGCGCGGATCACCGAACTGGCGCGAGACCTCGCTCTCCGGGTCCGTGAGCGAGCCGAAGACGATCGCCTGGGTGGGACAGCTCTGCTGACAAGCAGTCACCACCGGCCCAGTCGCCGGATCCCCCGCGAGACGCGACGCCATCTGCGCATCGCGAATGCGCTGCACGCAGAACGTGCACTTCTCCATGACACCCCGCGCGCGGATCGTGACCTCCGGATTCTTCGCCATGCGCTCGGTCTCGGCGATCTCCCCGTTGTAGTCGAACCAGTTGAAGCGGCGCACCTTGTACGGGCAATTGTTGGAGCAGAAGCGAGTTCCGACGCATCGGTTGTACACCATCTCGTTGAGCCCATCCTCGCTGTGAACGGTCGCGTTGACCGGGCACACATACTCGCACGGCGCTTTCTCGCAGTGCTGGCAGAGCATCGGCTGCGTCTCGAACCGCGGATCGTCAGGTGGTCCGTCGATGTAGCGATCGATGCGAAGCCAGTGCATCTCACGGCTCTTCATGACGCCGTCCTTCCCCACCACCGGGATGTTGTTCTCAGCCTGGCAGGCGACGACGCACGCACTGCATCCGGTGCACACGTCGAGGTCGATCACCATCGCCCACTGGTCGGCGCCGAATCCGTCGCGCGACGGGGGCTTCGGCTCGTAGAGCGTGAGCGGACGACGTTTGCGCGGCTGCACCGAGCTCGCTGTCGACCGCTGCGCTTCGCCATCTTCGCCGACGATGCTGCTCCCGCGCCCCTCGATCGCCCAGTGCGTCTGCGCGAGCGCGAGCTCGTGGCTGCGACCAGTCCGAGACACCGCGGCACTCGGCGCCACGTGAGGGGCCTGCGACGTGCGGAGCGCGTTGGCGTTGACGCCCACGCCTCGAGCAACGGCTTCCCCTCCCTGTCGGCCGTATCCCATCGCGAGCGCGACCGCACCGTCCGCATGCCCCGGCACGACGAGGACCGGCGTGTCGAGCGCGCGGTCGCCGACTTGGAGCTTGACGACGTCGTTCGTCGCGACGCCGAGTCGTGAGGCCATTGCCGGCGCCATGAGCGCGGCGTTATCCCACGTGAGCTTCGTGACCGGATCGGGCAGCTCCTGAAGCCAGCCGTTGTCGGCGAACCGCCCGTCGTGAACCGCGTGACTCGGCACGAACCCGATCTCGATCTGCTCGCGCGCGACGCCGCGCGCCGCGACTGTGGCTCTTGCTTGCGCAACGGCGTCCCCGCGCACCGCAGGAGTGGCTCGGGCAAACGCCGAACCGGCGACGACGCCTCGCCGAAGCGCCTCGCTCCAGTCACTCTCCGTGGTCGGCGCCCCCTGACCTCGCGCACTATTCCACGCATCGCGAAGGAGATCGTGGGTCGAGTTGTTAGGCTGGCCAGCCAGCACGGCCAGCACTTCGTCCGCGGTGCGACCGCCGTGCAACGGGGCAATGAGCGGCTGGATCACCGACGTCGTCCCGTCGTACGCACGGGCGTCACCCCACGACTCGAGATAGTGTGCCGCTGGAAGGTGCCAGGTGGAGACCCGAGCCGTCTCGTCGTCGTAGGCGCCGAGGTAGACGGTGTTGTGCACCGCACCGACTACGCGTGACAGCTCGATGTCCGAAGGTGCGCCATAACATGGATTGCCATCGAGGATCACGAGCGTATCCACCCCACCGGTGCGGAGCTCCGTGGCGAGCGCGCTGAGATCGTGATCCGGACCGCCGTCGTTGAGCACGGCGGGCGGCGTATACCAGACGGTCGTGCCGACGTTACCTAACGCGTCGTTCAGCGCGTTGGTCAGCACATGAACGTCGGACGGCTGACGCTCGCCGCAGACGACAATCGAGTGACCGGCGTGCGCTGCCAGGTCGGCGGCGACGGCGGCAACCCACGCGCGCGCATCCGGAGTGAGTGCTCCGCCGGATGCGTCGGTCGTGCCGGAAACGCGTCCCGTGCTGCGGGCATCGCGGTGCACCGCGTCCACCAGCGCCGTCGCAATGGCGGCGACGGCGGACCACGTTGCGCCAAGCCGTCGCGCCGCGAGCGTTCCCGTTGGCGATGGCGTCGGCTCGGCGACATGGAGCTGCGCGGACGGGGAGGCGCGTCGGCGATCGGCCCATTCGCGCGCATAGCGAAGGTGAAACGGTCCTGTAGCCAGAATGTCGGCGTCGAGCGCGACGACCACGTCGGCAGCCCGGAAGTCGTACTGCGGGACGAGCGCGGCACCTAACGACGTGCGCGCGGCCGCGATACGGGCCGAGCTGGCGAGCGGCGCGAAGAAGTGCGTGCGCGCGTCGGGGTACGCCTCGCCGAGTCGACCGAGCAGCGACGCGGTGAGCGGCGATGTCGTCGGCGGCATGAGTACGCGGAGCCCCGCGCCACGTGCGCCCACCCGGCGTGATAACGCCGCTGGCGCGAACGCCGCCGCGAACGCGTCCCATGTCGCGCGGCGACGCCCCACACGCATCGCCTCCGCCCGATGCGGATCATACAGCTCGAGCAGCGACGCCTGCTCGAGAGCGCCGGACGCGCCGAGGCTCGCGGGATGATCGGGATTCCCCTCGATCTTCGTCGGCCGGCCGGTGTTGCTCCGCACGAGCACGCCGGTCGCGTAACCGTCGAGCGGCATCGCGGTCGCGTAGTACAGCGGCATGCCCGGTACGACGTCCGCCGGCGCCTCGACATACGGCAGAATCGGTTTGTCCGGACGACGCATGCAGGCGCCGGCAGCCATCGCCGCTCCCGCGCCGAGGAGCGTCAGGAAGTCGCGCCGCGAGACCCACTCGGGCGGATCGGCCGCGCCGGGCGGGAACTCGAGGTTCACTTCTGGTTGTTCCACTCGTCTCGACACGCCACCAGCCTCCGCCTAACGATGACAGGCCGTGCAGTCGGTGAGGCGACGTATCCGGTCGCCCTGGCCGACGAGTCGCACACCGCTCGTGTCCGATGGCGAGTGCGTGTATCCCATCGTCGTGATCTCCGTCAACGGGCGAAGTCGTGGCCCCGGATTGCGGTGGCAATCGAGGCACCAGCTCATCGTTAGGGGGACCACCTGTTCGGCGGTCGCCATGCGATCCACGCGGCCGTGACACGTCTCGCACCCAACGCCGCGACCGACGTGGATCGCGTGATCGAAGTACACGAAGTCCGGAAGCTGCGTGACGCGCGCCCACGCGATCGGACGGCCGGTCTCGAGACTCCGCCGGATCGGCGCCATGACCGAGGTCGACATCCAGGTCTGGCTATGGCACGCGACGCACTTCTTCGTCGACGGCAATCCAGCCGACGCGGTGCGCTCGGCGTCAGCGTGGCAGTAGCGGCAGTCGATCCGAAGACCGGTGACGTGAATGCGATGATCGAACGCAATCGGCTGCACGACGGTGTGGTGTTCACCTCGAGCCCACGGAGTGCGCACCCATCCCATCGCCATAGCGGGAATGAGCACAATGAGCGTGAGCCCCGCGATGATCACGCCTCGCGCGATCGTGGTCGCGCGCGCAGAAAAGAGAGCGGCCACCTCGCACGTGATATGCACGGACCGCGCCTCACGCCTTGCGGAGAGACGAGAACCGGTGACAGACGCGGTGGTGGTGGGATCCGGGCCAAACGGACTGGCCGCCGCGGTGGTGCTCGCGCGGGCGGGAGTTTCGGTGCTCGTCATCGAGGGCGCACCGACAATCGGCGGCGGGACGCGTACCCAAGCGCTGACACTGCCCGGCTTCGTGCACGACGTGTGTTCCGCGGTTCACCCCCTCGCGGCATCGTCGCCGCTGTTCACGACAATGCCGCTGCGCGAGCACGGCCTCGAGTGGATCGAGCCACCACTCGCACTCGCGCATCCATTCGACGATGGCCCTCCCGCGCGCCTCCAGCGCGGCATCGATGCCACCGCCAGCTCGCTCGGCTCCGACGACGAACGCTATCGGGCGCTCATGGGTTCATTCACTCACCACTGGCCCGCGCTCGCGGTGGACGCCCTCGCCCCACTTCACTGGCCCGCGCATCCCCTTCTGCTCGCCCACTTCGGGTTCTACGGCCTGCAGCCGATCTCCCGACTGGTTCAGCGGTTCTCCGATCGCGCGGCGAGAGCGATGCTCGCCGGCATCGCCGCCCACGCGCTTCGCCCAATGTCGAGCGCGGGAACGGCAGCACTCGCACTCGTGCTCGCATCGGCCGGGCATCGCGTCGGATGGCCGATCGCTCGCGGCGGATCGCGCGCGGTCACGGACGCGCTCGCCTCATATCTCATCAAGCTCGGTGGCAAGATCGAAACGAACGCGCCAGTGCGATCGCTCGCCGAGCTTCCTGCCGCGCGCGCGTTCCTGCTGGATGTGACACCACGCGAAGTGCTGCGGCTCGCAGTCGATGTGCTCCCGGACCACTATCGTCGCGCGCTCTCGCACTTTCGCTACGGGCCCGGCGTGTTCAAGGTGGACTGGGCGTTGGCTGGCCCGGTGCCGTGGCGATCGCCGGAGTGTGCTCGCGCCGGCACGCTTCACCTCGCCGGATCATACGACCAGGTGGCAGCGAGTGAGGCGCAGGTGGCGCGCGGCGAGCACCCCGAACATCCGATGGTGCTCGTGGCACAACCCAGCTGCTTCGATCCGACCCGTGCCCCTGACGGCAAGCACACGCTCTGGGGATACTGCCACGTGCCTAACGGGTCGACCGTCGACATGCTGCCTCGCATCGAGGCGCAGATCGAGCGGTTCGCCCCCGGCTTTCGAGAGCTCGTGCTGGCGCGGCACGTCATGCCGCCGGCGGCGCTGGAAGCGAGAAACCCGAACCTCGTGGGTGGAGACATCGGCGACGGCGCCTACACGCTACGCCAGCTGTTCTTTCGTCCCGTCGTGCGCCGACGCCCGCACACGACACCCGTGCGCGGGCTCTATCTGTGCTCGGCAGCGACGCCGCCTGGTGGCGGCGTGCACGGCATGTGCGGCTTCTACGCAGCCAAGGCGGCGCTGCGCGATGTGTTCGGCGTCGCTACATCGATCGCATCTTGAGGTACCGTTTGAGATCGGGCAGCTGCTTCAGCAGCAGGTACCCCGCACCCGCGGCGACGCCAAGCAGCAGCAAGCGTGACATCGACATCCCGTGGCTGTTGTTGTGCCCGGCGTCGGCGCCTCGGTCGCCCGTCGGCGTGGACGTGCCTTTGTCTTCGGTGATAGTCGATTCGTTCGCCACAGTCTACTCCTCAACGAGAGATGTTTGGTCTCGAGTCATGTTCAATCATCGGCGTGAGCGGACGACTCGTCTCCGGCGCACAGCTCGTCGATGAGCCTTCGCACCAGACGCTGCACGATCTCACCTGTTCGGGACACCGCCTCCTGCACCGGCGCGCTCAACGTCATCGTCGCGTCCTCCCAATGGTCGGCATCGATGACGGCGGACGGTTCGCATGCGACGACGAGCACACGCGGCGGAACCGTGCCCACCGTGCGCGCAAGCGCGAGCACCGTCAGCGGATCCATCGCATGTCCGTCGACCGCGGCGATTCCATCCGCCTGATCGCTTACCTCGATGACCGAAAGTGTTCCCGGCGCCTCGCCGCGCGGCGCCGCGTCGAGCATCACGACCACGTCGTACTCGTTATGCATCGCGTACGCCAGGTCCATCCCGCGGATCCCGAAATCCCGGCACTCCACACCGGTCGGCAGCTCTAGCGCCGAGACCGCAGCGGCTGCCGCCGAACCGTATCCGTCGTCACCCAGAAACACGTTGCCGATGCCGGCAACCAGAATCCGCGGCGCGCGCTCGCCTGACGCGATCGTGGCCACCGGCTCCAGCTCGTCCGCTGTAAAGAAGAAGCGGTGGCCGGGGAACCGCCCCTCGCCGAGGTCGCGCCCTGGATCATCCTCGAGCGTGACCGCGACGTGAATGACGCCATCGACGCTCTCCTCGAGCGCCTGAACCACGCCAATGCGGCCCTGCAGCATACCATCCACGAGGTCGGCGCGCGTGCGAGGACGCAATCGAACACGACTGCCGCGACGGATGCCCACTCCGTCTATCTCGACAGAAGCCGGCGGCTCGCGGAGAAGCTCCGCCCAGGGGTCGCTCATCACGAGATCGGGCGCATCGCGCGAATTACGCCGTGAAGACGTTGCAGATCCTGTGGAGCGAGCATCGTGCAGCGCTCGATGATGGCTCGTGCGCGCGGATCCGTGGCCCGCATCTCGTCGCGCTCATCGTCAGTCAGCGCGAGAATGTTCAGGATCAGGAGCTGATCGATTTCCCCTCCATCGAACAGGTCTCCCGGGCTTTCCGGTGCGATGCGAGGATAATCGGACAGAATGATCGGCGACGCGAGCATCGTGTACTGAGCGCCGTCTTCGCCCACGAGCACCGGCCACAACCCCTGCGATTTGCACGCTCGTGTCGCCTCGCGCAGATGATCCGGCGGATCGACGAGTGAGGCGAACGAGCCAGCGTTCGCGTTCAGGACGAGGTGCGCGGAGACGAACGTCCGACGCATGGCCGCGCCGCGATCGAATCCCTGCCACTGCGCCGTATTCCGCAGATCCGTGCTCACCTTGAACAGGGTTCGCTCGTCGCGCGTCTCGATTGGTTCGGCCGCAATGGTCATCACGCCACTGAGCGGCTCCCACGTTCGAGTTATCGCGCCGCCAGGTAATTCTTCGGAGGCCGCCCCCGGTGGGACGTCGATCGGGAACACACGCAGCTGAGGATACGACGTCAGTACGAGCGAGCCGCGACACTGCCGTTCCACCGCCTCGTCCCATGAGAGATAGCGCTCTTGACCAACCACGAGCTGGTCCACGGGAGCCAGCCCGTCTTGCTCTGCCCGCATCATCTGACGAGCGACGACCTGAAGGTATCGGCCAGTCACCTCCACCTCGGCGCCCTCGCGTGCCTCGATGAGACACTCGGCTCTAACGGTCGATCGGTCGGCGCCGCCACTTTGTTCCGCGAACGCGGGAGGATACACGCCCCCGATGGTCCACCGCTGGGCGTTCTTCACCGCGCTGCGGCGATACGGCCACAGGATGTAGCCCTCGTAGAGCAGGGTCTGCGTAAGCCGCTCGATCGCGTCCATCACTCGCCGGTCCCGTTAGGCGCAGGGTCCGCTGTCGCGAGCAAAGCCTCTATCGCCTGATCCCAGCCGGGCAGCCCCTGGGCCACCTTGTACGCATGAAGCCGGTCGAACGCATCACGTCGCAGGCGAAGCCACGCACTGCCCGGAAAGTACTGGTCCATCATGTCCTTCCACACGCGCACCGGCAGCCGATACGCCGCCTCGGACTCCCATGCGAGGCGTGCCGTCGCGAGCGCACCGTGCTGGTTCGTGAAGAATACACTCCCGCTGAACAGAAACTCCAGCGGGATCTCGCCCTGCTCCAACGCATGAAAGTACTTGGCCGAGACGACATCGAAGTCGTACGTGCATGGTACCAGGAGCGCGGTGGTCGTGTGACGCTCGAACGAAGGCACCACGAGCGTGGCGCGTGTCCAGTAGAGGCGCCGCGCCGTCTCGGGCCAGCGCTCGGGAACGCCGAACACGTCGCCGAGGCGCTCCTGCTCCACCCGCTGGTACCTGCGCTGATTCACCGCGATATAGAGCTGGACCGTCAGCATCACCGACTGCACCGGCATCCCGGATGACTCGTCGATCGCGATCGTGAACCGCAGCGTCGGGGCCGCAGCGCCAGGTTCGACGCCACCGTCGACCACGCCAAACGCGAGCGCCGGTACGTTCACCGAGCGAGCGACGTCTCCCGTTAGGCCCACGGCGCCAATGTCGTTCACGAGACGTCAGGGAGGCGAGAGGTTCGGCATGCGGGGATCGATCGGATTCTTGGTTTTCGCATCGATTCCCGTCGATCGCTCGGACGTGGATCGCCCGTCACGCAGGTGGCCTTTCTGTTTCTCGTAATTGCCGGTCGCGTTTCCCTCGCGAGTTCCCTTCACGTGCGATGGCGTGTCGGTTCTCACGTCGGGCACGCCGACTACGAGGTTATCGTCTTTCATCGCGTACTCCTCCGTTACCTACGTTCAGTGCGCCGCCGCTTCATGGCGCAGCGTCTCGAGAAATCCATCGATCTCGTGCCACACATCGTCGCCGCCCGCGATCCCCTTCCACTGCGCGCGAATGAGCCCAACGAGCGCGTAGCAGCGATCGATCGGGACGAGCCAGTAGTCGCGCTTCCCCCGGGTGCGGTTCGCGAGCAGCGCCTCGGTGTCCGGCGTCAGCGATCGGAGCACCGGATTGCGGTCGGTCAACCCGTTCCACGCGTCGAGCGGCAGCTGCGACATCGTGGCGCCAAGCGCGCTCGGGTACATCGCAACGACGCGACCAGCGCCCGAGTCGAAGTAGAAGAACGTCAAGCCAACAGGAATCCCGAGCGCATCCCACACTGCGTCATCGAGCTCGAAGTCCGTGAGCTCGCCACGTACCGTGTCGCCGACGAGACGGTATCGACGATTCACCGATGCCTGTTCGCTGAACAGAAGAGAGCACGGGCGACACACGCATTTGAGCCGGCGCTCCTCGATATCCACGAGGTGGCGGTGATCGTCGGCAATCTCGCCCGCGCACATCTCGCACCGGTCTGCGGCCTCGTGCTTCACGACCGCAGGTGCCCGCGTGACGTGCGCATTCCTCGCCGGCGCACGCGCGAGCGTTACGAGCGCCGGCGCGTGACCGTTGCGCTCCGCGTTCGAGACCGTCTCCGACCGATCGTCGAGCGTTCCGTCCGGATGCAGATCGTGGAGAAGCAACAGGTGTCTCACCAACTCGTCGCGTAGGAGCACGCGCAGCAACCCGGCGCTCGGCTCGGCGTGCTTCGTCACGTGAGCGAGAATCCGAGCCAGCGCCTCGCCGTAGAGATCGACCAGCGCCGTCACCGCGGCGAGCGACGTTTCCCGTGCCGTCTCGTTCTCGATCGACTCGACATCGGCGAGCAGCGAGTCGATCCGCGCGACAAGCGCTCGGACATCGACATCCGCACTGGGCATTGCGGTCAGCCGCGAGCGCCGAACATCGGCGAGTGATGCTGCTCGATGACCTTCCCGTTGCCAAGGTACATGTGCACGCCGCACGGCAGACACGGATCGAAGCTCCGCACCGTGCGCATGATATCGATTCCCTTGAAGTTGTCCTGGCTGCTTTCCTCGAAGATGCGTAAGCCCTGCACGGCGTCTTCGTACGGTCCCGGCGTCCCATAGCTGTCACGCGGGCTCGCGTTCCACGGCGTCGGCGGGTACGGGTGATAGTTCGCGATCTTCTTGTCGCGGATCACGAGATGGTGCGAGAGCACACCACGAACCGCTTCGTGGAAGCCGCAGCCGATCGCGTTGTCGGGCACGGTAAAGTCGCTGAACACCTTGGTGTGTCCGGCTCGCACTTCAGCCATCGCCTTCTCGAGGAACAGAAATGCGATCGCGGCCGAGTACGCAACGAAGTAGATGCGTGCTCGATCGCGCTCGATCGTGTTCGCCCATTTCGGCACCTTCCACTCGAGATCCGTCTCCGGCAGTCGCTCACTTCGAGGCAGGTGCATGCGGACGCTGTTGCCCGTCGCCTTGATGTACGCGTTGTCGACCAGCCCGCTCAGGGCCGTCGACCAGAGGCGTGCGAGCGCGCCACCGCCCGTGTCGAGCGCGAGCAGGTCGCCGGTCCGCTTGTCCAGCCATCGCGGACTCATCACCCAACTGTACCGCTCGCCGAAATCCCGCTTTTGCGGGTGCGGAAGGGTCGTCTGGTTCCAGGGATGTCGTTTGTCGACCGGGTTGCCTAACGGGTCACGGTCCACGAACGTCTGCTCGCTCTCCCAGTCATCGTAGAACGAGCTGCCGAGAAGAATGCGGATGCCGAGGTTGATGTCGACGAGGTCGTTGGTAGCGAGCTTGCCGTCCACGACGACGCCGGGCGTCACGAACATGTCGCGGCCCCACTCGCTCATTCGGCGATAGTCGTAATCGCAGCTGTCCGGGTCCTGGAACGACCCCCAGCAGCCCAGGAGGATACGGCGGTTGCCCACCTGCTCGTAGCCGGGAAGCGCGTCGTAGAAGAAGTCGAACAGGTCGTCGTTGAGCGGAACGGCCTTCTTCACGAAGTCGAGCACGTGCATGAGTCGCACGAGGTAATCCGTGAACACCTGCGGTGTCGCCACGGTGCCCACACCGCCGGGATACACGGTGGACGGATGCACGTGTCGCCCTTCCATCAGACAGAACATCTCGCGCGTCACGCGACTCACGTGGAGCGCTTCCTTGTACATCGCGCCTTCGAACGGATTGAAGGCACGCATGATGTCGGCAACGGTGCGATACCCGTGCACATCGGCGTGGGGCGCCTTGGCCTTCTCCGCCTTCGCGAGGAGGCTCGGATTGGTCGCCTTCACCATCTGCTCGCACCAATCCACGAACACCAGGTTGTCCTGGAAGATCGTGTGATCGAAGATGTACTCGGCCGCCTCGCCGAGATTCACGATCCACTCGGCAAGCGGTGGTGGCTTGACGCCGTACGCCATCTGCTGCGCGTACACCGAGCAGGTCGTGTGGTTATCGCCGCAGATCCCGCAGATGCGACTCGTGATGAAGCCGGCGTCCCGCGGATCCTTTCCCTTCATGAAGACGCTGTAGCCGCGAAACAGCGACGACGTGGAGTGACACTCCACGACCTCGCGGTTGTCGAAGTCGATCTTCGTGTAGATGCCGAGGTTGCCGATGATCCGCGTGATCGGGTCCCAATGCATCTCGACGAGGTTTCGCGTCTCCTTCGTGCGGCGTGACGGCTCGGTGATCGTTGCCATTGGACGGCTCCTTGTCTGACTGCGCCGCGTGATCGCGGCCTGACGTCGTCGGCGAGTCTATCGCTGTGGGTAGCGAGGTTCATAGCCCGTGGTGAGCGCGGGCTGTCGCCGCCGCCACTTGGGCTCTTTGTTCACGGTGTCGTTCGTGATGCTTCGCAGCCTTCGGATCATCGCGCCGTACGTGCCCGAGATCCCCGACGACATGACACCGCCCGACGGCTCATCCATGAAGGGCATGAACTTGTCGGGGAAGCCGGGCATCGTGCAGCCGATGCAGATGCCGCCCACGTTGGGACAACCGCCGATGCCCGCCATCCATCCGCGCTTCGGCACGTTGCAGTTCACGACCGGACCCCAGCAGCCAACCTTGACCTGGCACTTCGGCGAGTTGTAGTCGAGCGCGAAGTCACCCTGCTCGTAGTAACCGGCGCGGTCGCAGCCCTCGTGCACGGTCTTTCCGAACAGCCAGGTCGGGCGCAGCTGCGCGTCGAGCGGGATCATGGGTGACAGCCCCGCTGCCTGATACAGGAGCCACGTCAACGTCTCCATGAAGTTGTCGGGCTGTACCGGGCAGCCGGGGACGTTGACGATCGGCAGTCCGCCGGCAGAGCGGAAATTCCAACCGAGATAGTCAGCGAGCCCCATGCAGCCGGTCGGATTGCCTGCCATTGCGTGGATCCCGCCGTAGGTCGCGCACGTTCCGATGGCGACTACGCCCCACGCCTTTGGCGCCAGCTGGTCGATCCACCAATTGATCGGGCGAGGCTGACCGGTCTCGTCATTACCGAACCCGGTCCAGAAGCCCTCGCCATTGATCTGCTCGTTAGGTATCGAGCCTTCGATGACCAGCACGAAGGGTCCGAGCGATCCGGCGGCGGCCTGGCGGAATGGCTCGAGAAAGTCGTCTCCGCCCGGTTTGGTGCTGCCGCCGGTGCCGCCGAGGGAGAACGCGAG
>Ga0068857_100000497_pt1 | contig 28210 bp, 31 predicted proteins | sample KBSCornC72_FD_66591 | JGI IMG/M metagenome (GOLD analysis project Ga0068857, IMG submission 66591) | Corn rhizosphere microbial communities from Kellogg Biological Station, Michigan, USA - KBS Corn C7-2 | ecosystem: Host-associated > Plants > Roots > Rhizosphere > Soil ...
TGGGTGACGGATTTTTGATTCTCCAGGGCAGTAAGTTCGGGAGTCGGCATTGCGCTTGTTTTATCCGAATTCAAGTCGATTGTCTTGCCCAATCTTTGCTCTCAGCCCAGCGCGCTCTTCCAGCGCGCAAATTCCGCCGCTGGATCAGCAGTCCGAAAGATCGCCTCGGCCACAGCAACCATCGAAGCGCCCGCATCGAGGACTGATTGCGCAGTCTGGAACGTGATGCCCGCTGCCGCACTGAGAACCGCGCTCGTTCCAGCTTGTTGTCGCAGACGGCGAATACCTTGGAGCCCGATGGGCCTCTTCTCGGTATGCTTGGTTCGAGTGTGGAAGACGGGGCCAATCGCCAGGTAATCTGCCGGCGCTTCAAGAACGCCCGGCAAAAGCTCGTCGCTACCACCAAAAGTCCCTACGATCCGATTCACACCGACCAATCGTCTGGCTTGCGTTGGAGACAGATCCCCAACGTCTACGTGGACCCCATCAAACTCCACCTGATCAACGAGATCAGCTCGGTCATCGAGAATCAACTTTACCTCTCCAGCCGGCATATGTTTCCGCAAAACGGCTGCGTCCGCAGCGATCTCCGCGTCTGAACCGGTTTTATTGCGGTATTCCATCAGAGTGACGCCGGCCGCCGCCAGGGAGGGGCATAAGGCGCCCAAGAACTCCATTCGCCGGAGGGCGGGGATCATCGAAGAATCGAGAATTGGGTAGACTTTGGGGAACGTAAACTGCATGGCTCCAGCATAGACGACAGGCGAAGCCTGCCGATGTTCCCCGAGCCCAGTTACATCTCATCCGCTGACGGACCGTACGTCCCCGGGATCTTCTTGTCCAACATGCGCAGGTAAACGCCAAGTTGTGCGCGATGGTGAACGAGGTGATTCATTACCCAGGTCCGCCATACGTTGTACTTGGTATCGTCGATCCAAGTCTGGTCGCCAGCAACGAACTTCCAATTCGAGTCCCATTTTTCCGCATTCATCGCGGCCAAAGCTGGCTTAACTTCAGCAACCTGCTTTTCGAAACGGGCCAGAAGATCCTTCTTGTTTGCCGGATCCACCGGATTCATTTCGGGGTTCCACTCGAGCCGGTCACGAGTCAGCGTATGCAACGCCCAATCCCCGTTCGTGTCGGAAACGTGTCCGGCGAGCTTTCCGAGTTTCATCGATTTCCCATGTGGCTGCCAATTCAAATCAATATCATCCGGGATAGCCTCCAGCAGCTTGCGGGTATTGGCCGTCTCACGTTCGTACTCAGAGATGAGTTCTTTTTGAATATCCATCGTGCAACCTCCGCGTTGCGATGGACAGCATATCCCATTTCTTTGTAAATAGGCGAAGAAGGAGCGACAGGTTTCGTCGAACTCCTTCTTGGTGCGTCATGCGGACTGATGGACACCTGAGACAACGGGCAGTCCTGCTGCTTCCCATGCAGCCAGACCTCCCGCTACCTCGATGAGATTGGTAATTCCGTGCTGGTGCAGGATGCTAACCGCAATCGATGACCGATACCCGCCGGCACAGTGCACCGCAATCCGGCGATCGCAGGGGACCTCGGAGATTCTCTCCTGAAGTCGATTCAAAGGAATATTGACGCTGGACTGGATGTGCTTCGCTTCCCATTCCATGGGACCCCGAACATCAAGGACAAATGGAGGATCGGCAGATTCAAGCTCTTCTGCAGCGATCAAAACTCCCGATCGCTCGGTCGGCCAGACAAGATCTGGCCGTTCGGCCAGAGCAGCCATGCCGCCATTCAGAAAACCCATGATGTGATCGAAACCGATACGTCCAAGACGAACGGCGGCCTCATACTCCCGTCCCGGTTCGGATATGATCACGATCGGCTTAGAGCGATCCAGCACCGTGCCAGCCCACGTCGCGTACTGTCCGCCCAGCCCAATGTTGATGCTTCCAGCCAAATGTCCCTTTGCGTATTCGGACGGCTCACGAACGTCCAGAATCTGCGCTCCGCGGTCCCCCAGCAAAAGCAGTTCATCCAGTTCTACCGGCTTCAATGCTTCTTCGAGCCGCTTGTCCAGGGTCGCGCGTTCACGCGTATTCAGCACTGCGTCATACGTAAAATAAGGCGGCGCATCCGGCTGATCCGCCGTAACCAGCCGAATGAACTCCTCTTTCTTCATCGGCTTCAATGCGTAATTGAAAAGACGCTGGTCTCCGAGCGTCGACACCGTATCGGACGACAGCTTCTTGCCGCAAAGTGATCCTGCACCATGCGCTGGATAGACTAGAACCGAATCAGGCAGCAGCAGAAGCTTCGTATGCAGAGAGTCGTAGAGGTATCCGCCGAGTTCGTTCGCGGTCCACCCCAGTGATGCTCGCAGGTCAGGACGCCCAACATCACCTATGAAGAGTGTGTCGCCCGTAAGCACCGCATACGGGTCTGTCTTGCTCTTGGCTGCATCGAACACGAGAATCGAAATTGATTCGAAGGTGTGGCCAGGCGTATGCAATACTTTTAGGCGCATTCCTGGGAATTCAAGGACATCTCCGTCCTCCATGGGCAGAAATGCGTATTCCGCTTCGGCACGCGAACCCAGGTGAATCGTCGCCCCGCAAGCATCTCTCAATTCAAGATGCCCCGCCAGAAAATCTGCATGGAAATGCGTTAGAAACACGTGCCGAATCTTCAGGCCGAATTTCTCTGCATCCACGATGTACTGATGAACGTCTCGCTGGGGGTCAACGATCACCGCAGTCCCGCTTCCTTCATCCCCGAGAAGGTAGGAGGCATGGGCCAGACAGCCGAGATAATACTGTTTCAGAATCATCAGAGTGTTTGCGAGTCTAGCATCGGCGGTTGTTGATGGTCAGCTTGAAAATCAATGCTTCTTCGCTCCTTCTTCAGGAAGCGCAAACGCGACATACATGCCCCCTTGAGGATCGTTTGGCGTGCGGGCACCACTCGCTGCGATCACGACGAACTGTCGTCCATCGACAGAATAGGTAGCAGGTGTCGCTACGCCCGAGAATGGAAGTTCCGTCTCCCAGAGCACTTTGCCTGTGGAGGTGTCAAAGGCCCGCAGTTTGTGGTCGTATACCGTAGCACCTATGAAAAGGAGCCCACTGGCAGTGACCACGGGACCCCCGTAGTTCTCGCTTCCCGTGTTTGTCATCCCCTGCTTCGCCAACGCGGGATACTCCCCGAGAGGCACTTTCCAGAGATACTTCCCCGTCTTGAGATCGATGGCGTTCAGCGTTCCCCAGGGAGGCGAGATCGCTGGGTATCCGTCTGGATCGAGGAACTTTTTGTACCCGCTGAAGATATAGTTGTTTGAGAATTCGTCCGGATTCGCATCCCGTTTCTTGACCGTCGTTCCCACTTCCAAAAAACGCAATAGTGCATCGAGTTCCGCACCCTTGGCATCTGCAGGCGGCATGTCGCCTTTGCCCTTCTGAATTACTTCAGCCACTTGCGAGGCATTCATGCGTGAGCCAATGCCGACAAGTGCCGGAGCCGGCTGCACGCCTTCCAGTTTCTCTCCATGGCAGGCCGCGCATTGCTCAGCGTAGACTTTTGCGCCCGCCGGATCAATAGGTTCCGTCTGGGGATGCTGCGGCGCAGGTGCGGCTTGCAGTTCGCGTGGCGGCGATGCAACTCCCGCACTCCGCAAGTAGGTAAGCAATGACTCCAAATGATCGCCCTGAATGTTCGGAAACGACGGCATGCGGCCCGCGCCATGCTGGATTGTCGATACAACCTTCTCATTCGGCAATCGATTGGTCACATTAACCAGAGACGGAAATGCAGGTGGCGAGCCGGCCCGGTCGATCCCGTGACACATGGCGCACTGACTCTGATAGAGCGCCTCGCCGGGACTATGAGCACTGCTTGGAGCAATTGCTCCCGTCCACACCATCTCCGTTTCATTGATGTAGATCACACTGTGCACTGGGTCTATTGCGGGGCCACCCCATTCCGCTCCGCCGTCGAACCCCGGGAATATCACTGTCTGCTTTCCCACAGCGAAGGGATAGAACTGCCCGCCATTTCGGAAGCTTTGTAGGGTCTTCAGCGCCCACTCATGCGCTGCCGGCGTTCGCGTTGTGAGCATGTTTTCATTGAGTTCTTGCCGCGCGTAAGGCTCCGGCAGATCGGGCTTCGGCTGGGTCGGCGCCGTGACTTCACCTGGCACATCACTCTTGGGATAAGCATGCTCGTGAATAGGAAAGAGCGGCTCTCCGTTCGTACGGTTGAAAAGATACAAGTACCCTTGCTTGGTAGTTTGGGCCAGAGCATCGACCTGCTTGCCATCCCGTTCTACGGAGAAAAGCGCAGGCGGCGAAGGGAAATCCCTGTCCCATATATCGTGATGCACTCCCTGAAAATGCCAGATCCGCCTGCCCGTCTTCGCGTCGAGTGCAAGTAATGTGTTTGCATAGAGGTTATCGCCTAGCCGATCACCACCATAAAAATCCATCACGGCGGAGCCAGTTGGCACGTAGACGACACCACGCTCGGAATCCAGCGCCATGCCACACCAGTTGTTAGCCGCGCCCGCATCCTTATAGGCGTCTTTGGTCCAGGTCTCGTACCCCGGCTCGCCGGGTAGAGGAATGGTGTGGAATGTCCAGCGGACTTGGCCGGTCCGGAGATCAATAGCTTGTATGTACCCTGGTGGTGAAGGCTTTGCTTCAGGATTACGACCGCCCACGATGATCAAATCTTTGTAGATGACACCAGGCGTCGTTAGCGCGATCGACAGGGCACTGACTTCGCTTTTAGCTCCGCGAATTTCCAGGCCTTTGCGAAGGTCTACGTGCCCGCTCTCCCCGAAACTGTTGATAAGGCTTCCGGTCTCGGCATCAAGGCAATACAGGAAGTTCATGACACCGGCATAGATTCTCCCGTGCTGGCCGTCATTCCAGTACGCCACCCCGCGGGCGGGCTGACCGGCGACAATGCCGGAGTCGAACTTCCACTTGAGCTTTCCGCTGGCAGCATCGAGGGCAATGACCTCGTCTTTTGGCGTGTATCCATAGAGTGTTCGCCCGACGACTACCGGGTTGGTCTGGATACTTCCCTGCTCCGAGGTATCGTACCTCCAGGCTTCCTGGAGTTGTCGCACGTTTTCTCGTGTGATTTGCGTGAGAGGGGAATAGTGGTCGCCATCCAGCCCGCCATTGTAAGCAGGCCAGTCTGTACGCGCCTGAGCAAAACCACAAAGTCCGTAAGTCGAAGCGACAATAACAATGAGAAGTGAGGTGCGTGGAATACGAATCGATGCCATGTTGGGGTAGGCGAGCGCTAAGCTCGGCTCGACAAGAATACATGGCAAACCCGCTGGCGCTCATCTATCAAACCGCTGAGGCATACTCGTAATCACCATGCGGCAGTTAAGGCTACTGAAGCTTGTCAAACAGGCTTCCCGACCCGAGTTGAACAATCACGGACTCCAGCGCTGTTTGCTGCGTCTTTGTCAAGGACAGCTGTGTGGCCAGGGTAGGCAGGTCTGCTTGCATCAAATCGGTCTGCGCTGCAGAAAGTTGCGTCTTCTCGTTCGTGACCGCGTCGCTTGCCGCTGAAAGCTGTGTAATCGAGTTATCTATCAAAACTCTCTGCTGAGAGACATAGTTCAACGCAGCTGTTAGAGCTTTGGCATCCTGTTCCGCCTGTGGCGAGTTGCCGATTCCGGTTGCGAAATCGGCGATCAGGCTGTTCAATACTCCGAAGACGCTGTTCGCACCCAGAAAAATTTGGTCGCCCGGCACATTCAGCTGAATCTTCTGTCCATTGGGTGTATCCAGGTAGTTGACATTTGCATCCCCAACATACGAGGTTTCGCCAGGCAACGACGCCGTGGAAGTAGAGAATGGCTGAGTACTCGTCCTCCCGCCCGCGAAAATATACTGCCCCTGATAGTTGCTGTTAGCCAGCGATTCCACTTCTCTCAAGATTCCCGAGAGCTGATTCGCAATTGCCTTCAAATCACTAGAGTTGTTGGTTCCATTATTGGCGCTCGTTGCCAGTGCGATTGCCCGATTCAATTGCTCGACGACGCCGCCCAGAGCCGAATCCGCTACCTGTAGCTGGCCAGTCACTAGGCTGGATGTCTGTGTAAAAGCATCATCCCGCTGTATCTGGTTCAGCAGTAGAACGTTCCTCCCTGCTGACACCGGGTCATCACTGAGCGCATTGATACGTAAGCCGCTCGCCAGCTGATTGCTCAACTGTTGCTCACGGCCGATAGCATTGTCCAGGGCGCTTACAAGGCTCGAGATATATGTTGGATCAACTCGCATTTCTACTCCATCCAGATTGCCAAGTCTTCATTCCGCTCAAGAGACTGACGTCTGCGCGCCCAGGTTGATGGCCGAGGCCATTATCCTATTCAGAATCGCAAATATCTGAGAGGCAGCTTGATAACTGCGTTCGAATTGCTGCATGAATGCTGCCTCATCATTCAGGTTCACGCCCGATAGCGCATTTCTCAGCGTCTGTAGCTGAGCAACAGAATCACTCTGGACAGTATCCTCAATCTGTACCTGAGCAACGGTGGAACCGAGCCCTGTTACGAGGTTCGAATAGAAGCCTGCCGGCGTCATCCCTGAGATGATCGCTGAACGTCCTAGCACAGCCAATGCACGAGCGTTGGCGTTGTCTCCAGCGCCCTCCCCAGTTTTCGCTGCGGCAATTTGCGATGGATCGCTCATGAGAACGCTCATCTTCACTGCGCTACCCATCACCGCAGTCGGTTCCGCGAAAATGTACAACGGATTTGCCGCTGTCCCTGAATTTTCATTGAGATCTGAGCCTCCGTTGTTCAGCGCGTTAACTTGTGTTGACAAGCCATAGGCCAACTCGTCCAGCTTGTTGAGTACCTGCGGAATGTCCTGGTCACGGGCGGTCAGCAATCCGCCAATTTGCCCGCCCCCACCAGTCAGTCCAGGAGTAATGTCTTTTCCTCCGAGCAAGAAATGTGTATCGCCATTCACCCCAGCGGTGGTGATTGCGTAGCTCGTTCCTTCTGAAACCAGCAGTTCGCCCGTCATAGTGGTGATCGAGATGCCATTGTTTTCAGTCTTGATCTGATTGAGACCGATCAACTGAGAGAGCCTGGCGAGGTCCAGCTGTCGCTCGTCCTCCAGACTTCCGGCATCTCCATCAGGAGAGGTCCCCTCGATTTCCTGATTAAGCTTTGCGATCGCTCCTGTCAGTGAATTCACTTGGTTCGTGATACTCGCGACTTGTTGGTCAATTGAAGTGATCTGGCAGTTCAGATTTGCCGCGGTGTTCGATATATCTCCCGCAAGTGCCCGCGCAGTCGCGAGCACCTGATTTCGCAGAGATGGATCCGAGGGATTCGCCTCTAGGGAAGCAAACGAGTTGAAAAAACCGGTGATGTCGCTCCCAATATCTCCGGCGATCGAACTCGCCGATCCAGATGAAGGAGTAAACAGCGCCTGGACAGATTCAAGCGCGCCAAGTCGGGCTGATGTTCCAGATTGCGCTTGCTGCTGCTGAGCCAGGCGCTCCTCCAGCACTCTGTCTCGCACCGAGGATGGACCAGTCTGGCTGACACCGGTTCCATACGACACACTCCCGATCTGGGCCGGAACATTCTCTTTCCAGTTTGGAACCTCTCGCGTGTATCCGGGTGTATTGGCGTTCGCGACATTGTTGGCGACAATATCTAGGGCCGACTGATCAGCCTCAAGCGCGCCGGTGATGAGATAAAACGCAGCGTTGATCGTCCCCATGTCGGTCTACATCCTCAATCGGCGCGTCTAGTCGGCAAAGAATATTCGAGCAGTTTCGAGCTCCGGATGCCCCCTGGCTCTCGAAGCACCCGCAGATTTTCGCGAGTATTCTCAAGCATCCGGGCGAACGCTTCCAGTTCTCCTAAAGCCATATGCTGCAAATAGCTCGCTTTGCAGTCCAACCCTGCTTCAGATTCATCGATCAGCGTCTCGCAATTGGCCGCTATCTGATCAACGATTGCGCTGTCGCATCTGGCCAGTGCAGACTTCAGCTCTTGAATGATCGACAGCAGCTTCGAATGATTCGGTTCGCATACCATCACTTACCGCCTGGCTCTATCGCCCTTTCGGTCCGATCCCCGATGTCAACATCGTTTCGACAATCTTTTCCGCAACTTGGGATGCGGGGACGTTGTAAGTGCCTGCCGCGAGCGCCTGCTGTACTGCCGCGACCCTGCCAAGGCGAACGCCGTCCGGATTTGCAGCACCCTGCATTGCGGCTCCGACGCTGCTTAACGTTGCTTCGTCTCCGGCAAGAGCGGCCTTTATGTCCTCTGCTGCGGCACTATGAACGGTCCTTGAATCCATGGACCGGCTCGATGAAACGCCCAGAAAGGCGTTGAGAGCCTCAGCGTTATTCCGGATCTCCATACGCAATCCTCCTTGAAGATCCTATCGGCGGACCCGCGATTATCCTTAACTCAACCTGTGGAACCATCTCTCACAGGTTCCGTTTCGGCAAATCTTTGATTGCCCCTCTCGATTCGGGAGAGATGAGCTACAATTGCCTCCGCGATCCCAAACCCTCCAGCTCGACTGAGTGACTGTGCCAGCGCATCACCCGCAAAATCAGTCAACGCTACCCCTGACCCAAGCCCGTCTTCGTTATCGAACCGCGTCATGGGTCGAACCAGTTCCTTCATCATTTGAGCTTCGAACTCGTGTGCTGCGTTTGCCAGCCGAAGTCCTGCCGGGCTCTCAGCATGCGCTTCGTGATCCATTCCTCTTATTGAATTCATCAGAGCACTTCCAGTTCCGCTTCAAGAGCACCTGCTTCTTTCATGGCTTGCAGAATCGCAATGACATCCCGGGCTCCCGCCCCGATCCGTTGGAGTTCCTGCACGAGATCCTCAACGGTGGCTTCCGGTCTCAGTGAGATTCGATTCACCGGCTTGTCTCGTGCTTCCACATGCGTCTGCTCCATCGTCTGCGTGGTCCCGCCGGAGAACTGCGATGGCTGTGAAACCTGAATCTCAGATTGCACGTTCACCGAAAGGCCTCCCTGAAGAATGGAGATTGGAAGCAGGCGAACAGTACCTCCAATCACCACAGTTCCCGTTCGTTCGTTCACTATCACACGGGCTCGAGGGTACACTTCGACTTCGACTCCCTCTACCTTGTCGATCAATGAGGCTACATCTTCGTTCACCTCAGGTATGATTTCGATTCTTCGACTATCGATAGCGTGCGCTCGACCCTTTCCGATTGCCTCGTTCATGCTCGATGCCATTCTTTCCGCGGTATGGAAGTCAGCATCATTGAGGATGAAATTCACAGTATGCATCTGTTTCATCTCGAATTGCACAGCACGTTCGACCAATCCCCCACCCGGAATTCTTGCTGTAGTGGGATGATTGAGCTGGCGCGTATTTCCTCCAGCGCTGCTCATATATCCTCCAAGCACAAGCGCGCCCTGAGCCTGTACGTATATTTGTCCGTCAGGCCCGTAGAGAGGTGTCATCAGCAGGATTCCGCCTTCCAGCGACCTCGCGTCTCCCGCCGACGACGCTGTGACGTCAACCCTAATGCCTGGGCGGCTGAACGGAGGCAGAGTCGCGACCACGAAAACTGCCGCCATGTTTTTGACTTGCATGTTGCTGGCGCTGTTCGAACCTGTCTGCGGGACCGTCACGCCCATTCGCTCGAGAGCGGAAACCAGAGTTTGTGCGGGGAATACGGTTTGTGAACTATCGCCCGTTCCTCTCAACCCGACCACCAGACCATAGCCGACTAATTGGTTGTCGCGAATTCCCTCGATGGTTGCAACATCTTTTACACGGGCGTAACGGCCCGGTCTTTCACCGTGTACCAGACCAGCTGCGATTGCGATAGCCGCAGCAATCAACATCCAACTCACAAAGAGCGCCCATTGCCTCCCACCGTCCCTAGTCCGATTATGAGCCGGCACGACGCCCAAGTCTCTTCTCGATGTATTTGATCTCGACGCGGGCTCTAAAACGCAGTTCATTCGACGGCTCCGTTCTTCAATTGGTCACTAGAAAACCAGAATCTTCTCGAGCCATCGAACCAGAGGATTTTGCCGGTAAGTCGAGTCGCTGACGATACCCTTCCCGGTGACTTCCAACTCCAGATCCGTCATGGCAGTTGATAGCACCTGGTTCTGTGCACTCACATCTTCAGGGCGCACCAAGCCTCGTAATTTGATCAGCTGTGTCTGTTGCGAAAATGTGAGTTGTCTTGTAGCTTGGACCACCAGCATGCCGTTCGGCAGCACATCCACCACTTCGCCTCCGAAGGTCGTCGACACACTGGAATTCGTGGTGCTCTGTCCCTGCGCCGTCAAACCCGATGACGAATTCTGGCTCACAAGACTGGAAAGGCTATTTGACGACTTCAGCGCACCCAACAATGATGAGACGCTCGATCTTGCATTCGAAGCCCGAACATTCTTGACTTGCCCGTCCGTGGAAGCTGCGAGCGTCTCCGTTACTACGATCGAGACAACATCATGAATCCGTGCCGCCTTCGCATCCGTACCGAGTCTGACCAGCCGCCCCTCGGAGCTCCAGATCGACCCCGCAGTTACTACCTCAGCATCGTGCTGCGCTCTCACTCGCTCAATGTAGGCCCGGAGAGCCTGTTCGGGTGGGGTCCTGCTGGGTGCCGAAACTCGCTTCTTGCTCGCGGCAGACAGCGCGGGCGCACAGCCGAAGAGCCATACACCCGCAATCGCAAATGAGAGAGCCAACCGATGAGTCTTCATCAGCGGGCCTCCAGCGCATCGGCGATCAAGCGGACCTTCCCAGGCGCCATGACTCGAGCGTGCATGATTTTTCCACCAAATCGAAGCCGAACCCCAATTACAGCCCCCCGGAAGCCGCTGCTCAATGCAACGCCCTCGAAACTCGCGAGCAAGGCCGTGGTCTCGTCAGAAACGGTCAGCACATCACCTGCACGAACGATCGTCGACTGACGCCTTAACCTCTCCATCTTTTGACACTTGATTCCGGGATCGTGCATCGATTGAGAGCTGAAGCAGGTATCGTCTGGAATTCTGACGAGTCTTGCTGGCCAGCTTGGATGATCTTGGTTCCTTTCATTGCGCCAACACTGCCATGTTCCGGAATCTACTAGAATTTTTACCCGTCTCTCTGCAATCCCCTGGCTTTCTCTGCAGTCCGGTCCACATGGCTTTCTCGACTCAACATCTCCCCTTTGCGGTGACTTGGCGATGCAAGGCAATGTGTCGAGAACCAAAAGCACCATGCAAAGAGACCTGACACAACTCATCTCATGCTCCTAGCGCGTCATATTGTTGATTTGTGAGTACATATCATCAGCTGCCTTGATTACTTTCGAATTAGATTCATAGGCTCGCTGTGCCAAAACCATCTGAACAAATTCCGTCACGACATCCACATTGGAGCTTTCCAGATAGCCTTGCTGCAGCGTACCGAGCCCTTCGGCCCCGCCGGGATTCCCCAGCACTGGATCCCCTGAGCTCAATGTTGCTTGCAGAAGATTCGCGCCCCTGCTCTCCAGACCTCCCGGATTTGGGAACGTCGCCAATTGCAGCTGCCCGAGCTGCGATGGATTCTGCTGGCCAGGTAGTGTTGCGTTCACAACCCCATATTGCGTAATCGTTACGGCTGTTGCATTTGCCGGGATCGTAACGTTGGGTACAACCGGATCTCCATCCGTGGTCACGATTGTGCCTTGATTGTTCAAATGAAACTGGCCCGCCCGGGTGTAAGCGACCGTGCCGTCAGGGCGCTGAACTTGAAAAAAACCTGGGCCCTCGATCGCAAGATCAAGCAGATTCGAGGTCTGGTTCAATGCTCCCTGGGTCATAATCACCTCTGTTGCTGCTGATTTTGTACCCAGTCCGATCTGCAACCCTGCCGATACCGTCGACTGGCTCTGAGCTGCTCCGGGAGGCACCAGATTCTGATAGATCATGTCCTGAAACTGCAGACGCAATTGCTTGAAACCCGTGGTCGATGAATTCGCCAGATTATTCGCTATTGTGTCCAGGTTCATTTGCTGCGCGGTCATGCCGCTCGCGGCTGTGTACAGTGCACGAATCATCTTTCTCCTCCGCAGGCCTAAACTCTGGGCAAGTCTTCGCTGGCAGTCTTGTTGAATTCGGTGTGGAACAACATCAAGGCTCTCTGCATCATTTCCGTTTGCCGTTGCATCGTCAGCAGGTCTAAAGATCCTTGGATCACATCCTGATTAGAGCTCTCGAGCTCTCCCTGGTGGATGATGTACCTTTGCGACTGCGAAACACCTGCTCCCTCGGGAACTGCGTAACGATTTGCGCCCTCTGCTTTCAATTGCTCTTCCGTAAGCCCAAATACCCCCAAGTTCCCAAAAACAGCACCCTCAAGCGACAAAGCGCCGTCAGATCCGATCGCCACCTCTCCAGGCGGAATCGCAATTAGCTGCTTTGTCTGGGATAGCACCGGCTCGCCTGCTGCCGTGACCAGGGTCCCTGCCTGGGAACGGTGGAAATTCCCATCGCGCGTAAAGCGCATGCCATTTGCAGTCTGAATAGCGAAAAAACCTTCACCCTCGATTGCAAGGTCGAGGGAATTCCCCGTCTTCCGCAACGACCCCTGAGCGAAACTCAGCCGACTGCCGCCAATCAGGCCAAACCGATTCACGGCCTGTCCAACCTGCGATGACTCGGCATCTGTAGCTGCGAGATAAGACTTAAAATATGCACGCCCCGCGCGATATCCCGGCGTCTGAGCGTTCGCCAGATTCGCCGCTGCGGTATCGATCGCCTGAGTACGTGCCACCCATCCCGATACTGCTGCGTAATAGCCGCTGTCCATCTATAGTCCTCTCTGCCGGGAATCGAGCAAGAGAGTGACCAGAGCACGGGAAGGAGTATTGGAGAAAACTCATGAAAGCAGAAGCTCTCCTGAGTGCGAATATCAGATCACGGTCGACCGAAGCCATTCATTAAGTTGGTCCTACAGCAACTCATCGCAAACGATGGCCACCTGAAAATTGGCAGCATCAAACCTGTAAACTCGCACAACTCTGAACTCTGGACTCTGCATGTGCAGGTTGTAATCGCGGCCGGTGATGACGGCCGGTACCGACAATCCGCAATTGGCTGCTAGATCTGGAACTCTGCTCTTCCAAGCTCCCGCGACCATATTACAGATCTCGCCGATTGCGTCCTTCACGACATCGTCCAAGGCTTCGAAAGCCATGCCTGTCATGCGCGAAGCAATCTGCCGCGCACTCATAGCATCACAGGTGATCACGCATGCTCCGCTGAGGATCCCTCCGAAGCCTACTACCGCAGTAACTGATTCAGCTGCACCGACCGGTGGTTGAGAAGCACAGGATTCCACGGGCTCGCACTCAACCCCAAGCATCGTTCCGAATACCTCTAAAACGCTTAAGGACAGTTTCTCCGGATCGGATACCAGATGCGCTGAATCTCGGAGGCTCAAGGTCATTCCACACTCCCCGTTCTCAGGCAGAAACTTCAGCCTGTTTTGATTTGGCATCTGTCGAACGCCATTCAGTGCCATGGCAGCAATTCACGCTTTTGGTAACAACGAGAGAATCTTTTGCTTCACCTGGTCGGCTGTGAAGGGCTTCCGGATATATCCCATTGCACCAGCTTCAATCGCCTGCTTCACATGTTCCTCGCTGGATTCCGTGGTGATCATCACGACCGGAACACCTTCGGCCAACTGCTGATTGCGCAGTTGGCGAACGAATTCGAGGCCATCCATCGCGGGCATATTGATATCAGAAAGAATGAGGTCCACCCGCTTGGCTTTGAGGGTTTCGAGCCCTTCAACTCCTGAGCCGGCTTCTACAACAACCAGCGACTCTAGACCGGCCTGACGCAACGACCGCTCCACAATCTTGCGCATGACCGACGAGTCATCAACAATCAGGGCTTGAATTTCACGCATTGGCTTCCCTCTGCGTCCTTATCGGCTGATTGGATCATCGCTTGAGTTTCAGACGCGGATGCGGCACAGTACGTCGCTGGTGTAAGCGTCCATCGGCTCGGGTAGAGCTGGCGATTTGAGGACCATCCTCAACCACAGCCACTCGTGTACCCGGACAAGGCGAGAAGAAATGGGGTGTGCCCGCTCAATTGACTTGGCCAGGATGTGGGCCGCAGCGAACTCCGACGTTGCTTCTGCCAGTTGCACAGAATTAAAACTCTGATTGTTGGTTGAGCCCAGAACGTCTTTGAACTTCGAGGACTGCAAAATTCCGCATTCCACCCGCGCGCACTGAATTCTCTGCACAGAAAAGGCCAATGCCGGGTCTACACTCTGTTCAAATCCCAAATACAGAATTCGTCCTGAGGAACCTTGGAGAGGCAAAGCTCCAAAGGCGTCAACGAACAGCCGCGGCAACAGCTGGTGTCTCCCAGCCAGCCTTCCACTGCTGAGCGACAGAACTGGGCAGCCCCACTGCAGGCCAAGAGCCCGCGTCACGAGAGCTTCATCTGTCGCACCCTGCCGAATGAGCCACTCGCCTATGCGCAGGACTCCTGATCTTCTTTGAGTCTCGACTGCGCGACGCAGTTGCTGAGAGGAGATCCAGCCTTTCTCAAGCATCAATAGCCCAAGCGGAATTCGATGCCGATGTGTCTCCTGGCCTTGTACGCGGCCATCAAGTTCGCGACGGACCGCCAGTCGCAGTTTCGCTTGGGTGCACTCTCGCGAGCAGGTCCATCCTGCTTCGAATATCGGGCGCGTGCGCTGCCGGAATAGCTGAAGCCATGATGTCCGACAGCCAGGATTTGAGCAATGCCCAATTAGAGGCGGCCCTTTCGCAACATCGAGCGCAGCCGAACTGAAAGATAACTCACGAACGGCAGGTTCATTTAGGCTACCTCCGCTCAGAAGAGGCATCGAATGCTCTCCAGCCGCCTTTGCGGCGCAACCACCTCTGTAACTCGTAGGCCGAAGTTCCCGTTTACCAGAACGACGTCGCCTTTTGCCACAATCTTGTTTCCGACAACCAGGTCGACAGGCTCTGTTATATGCCTGTCGAGTTCAACTACATCCCCCGGGCCGAGTTCAAGAATCTCGCCGAGAGGCATTTCACAGCACCCGAAGCGCAACGCTGCCTCTAGTTCGACATCGAGCATAAGCTCGATTCCTGGGCTGAGCCTCAACTCATCACTTTCAGCCATCGAGTCGTTAGAAACTCCATTCGCCTCTCGTGCATCTGACGAAGAGTCGACCAGATCATCACAGACGGCGATTTTCCAGGAGTTCTCTGGTGCTGTTAACTCAAACGCATGTGACTCCGTACCCTCGGCCTCGGTTGTATCGAACGAGGTGATCGAGCACCTCTTGCCTGAGACTGCGAGCAACTCGCCGGCCGCTGCTTCTGCAACTTCCCGCAGAAATTCTTCCCACGCCGTACCTTGATCTAAACCGTCTCCAAGTAACGGAGTTCGAAAGATCAAGGGATCGAGCGCAACTGTAAAAGTACCGTTGATATCGCCTTGAAACGAGGCTGTAAAGGCTCTTCCTGAAAGTTCCTTTCCAGCTGTTCCATCTCTCTCCAGAAGCTTTGGTTCACCGGCGAGAGCTTGTGGAAATAGAGACTTTGCTGCTGAACACCAACAATCAAGGTAAGTTTTCATGGTTCCGGTCCTTTGTTAGTGGGTTCAGGCGCGCCGCGCGATGCTTTCCGTGCTGGACCACCTCAGCAGTCCCAAGTCTCTGACCCCCAACCCGCCACTCAGCCGTGACCGAACTGGAAAGCCCCGATCGCAATACTTGACCTGGTCGTAAGGATTCAATCTCGCGAGCAGCGATGCGAAAAGTCGGGAGCTGCACAGATCCGCCCAAACGTATGTGCTTGGCTGAAGTCTGGATCTGATTGCGAGTATCTGAGGCATGTCGATGTCGCCGTCCCCAGTCGGACGTCAAACGACGAAGAATTGTATTGGCGACCACTGCAGGAAATGCGAGGTTCAACAGCCCTGATCCCTCGGGCATACGGATCTCGAAGGTTATACAGAGCGTCTTTTCGTTGACGGAGATGATCCGGGCAACTTGCGTCTGCATCTGGCGTCGCTCGAAGCTGAAGCTTAATTCGACGGATTGCCACGCCGCTGTCAACTCCCTGCAGATGATCTCGACAACGCTGCCTAAGATGGCTTCTTCGATGTCGGTCAATTCCCGCAATGGTCCCTGCTTGCCTTCGCCTCCAAGCAGCAGATCGATTATTGGCGGAGCTAGGGCCAAATCCAATTGCAGCACCGAAAGTGCGCCCAGAGGCTCAAGCCTGACTGAGGTCACGTAGCTGATCTCCGGGATCCGCATCAGGAATTCACTGAATGGAATCTGCTCTGCCGAAACCAGGTTGACCTGGAACCGGCAACGCAACCATGCAGCCAGATTATGCGTGAGATTGCGCGCGAAAAGATCATTGAGCATGCTGATCGCGCGCAGCTGCTCATTGGATATCTGCCCTGCTCGCCCAAAGTTATAAGCAACTACCGTAGGCTCGATTCCGAACTCGTTTGATTTATCGGAGCGAGATACTCGAGCCACCCGAAACAACTCATCGATTTCATCCTGCTTGAGAGTCTTCTCCATTTGCCCAGCCTCTAGGTGGTGCCCAGATCAGTTCGCGCCAGTCCGTTTACTTGCCCTCGGATTTTCCTCAGCGAATTCTCTAAGGGCCGCTCGCAAGTGCACCACAGCAGATGAGTGAATCTGCGACACGCGAGACTCGACAACCCCGAGCGCAAGCCCGATCTCGCGCATCGTCAACTCCTCGTAGTAATAAAGCGTCATTACCAGCCGCTCTCGGTCCGGAAGCCTCTCGATGGCCTCTGCCAGCCTTTCCTTCAATTCACCGCGAAGACAACAGAAAAGCGGATCCTCGTCGGGACGGCCAGGAACATATGCCAGTTCTTCCTCTCCCGAATCTTCGCTGTGCTCCGCATGCAGCGTTCCGATCTCCAGACCCTTCAGATCGCCGAGCAATTCTTGATACTGGTCAAGACTCAATTGAAGTTCCGAAGCAATCTCCATCTCGGTTGGAGCGCGGCCGAACTTGCCGGTAAGGAGCGCGATGGCCTTCTCCACCGCTCGCCCTTTTCGCCGCAGATCCCTGGGACTCCAGTCGAGCGTACGAAGACTGTCGAGAATCGCTCCTCGAATACGAAACTGCGCATAGCTGCGGAATTGCACTTTCTTCCGTGGATCAAACTTCGTGAATGCATCCATAAGCCCTACGACACCGGCGGAAATAAGCTCCTCTATTTCGACGTGCTGCGGAAGTCTCTCGTGGATCCGCCGAGCCAAAAACCGGACGATGGGTAGGTGCTCCAGCAGTAGTCGCTCCTCCTCCCCGCCGATCGGGAAACCCGAGACTGCAGGCGAGTAGCCAACGGCGATCCCTTCACTCAACGAAACTTTGTGCAACTCTGAACCTGGCGCCATAGCATCTCCCTTCGCCCCTCGATTGCCTCAGCGCACGGTGCCTACCGGCTTCAGCGGCGTCTCCGGTGGAATCTCCGCTGCTGCAACGACGGCCAGCCTTGGCATAAGGGGCTCGAGCCACCGCTTCACGTGATACCGCGCCGGACTAGGACAAAGAAGCACGGGGAGTACCGAATTGTTCGAAGAGGAGATTAGAGTTTTCAAAGAGTCGATGAGGCGCCGGACGAGCGGAATGCCGGGGCTCGATTTCAGAGAGAGGAGACGCTGAGAACTCTCGGGCGATAGTGACTCCACGATCTCCTCCTCCATGGAAGGTTCTATCAAAAGCACTGGTAGTTGTCCTTCCGCATTGAGCAGAGGCGCGATGAGTCTGCGCCCGAGCGCCTGGCGTGCGCTCTCGACCAGTGCAACCAGGCTCTTGTTGACAGGTGCTACCTCTAGAAGGGCTTCCAAGATAGACCCCAGGTCTCTAATGGAGACGCGCTCGCGGAGCAACTGTTCGAGAACCCTGCCGACCTCACCCAATGTGAGCACCTTCGGCACCAATTCTTCCAGCAACTTCGGATGACTCTCAATGAGAGAATCCATCAACCGCTTGGCTTCTGCCCGACCCAGAAGTTCATGCGCATGTCGCCGAATCATTTCGCCTAAATGGGTTGTGATGACGGTGTTTGCATCCACAACCGAGTATCCGGCTGCGATTGCCTGTTCTTCGACTGCAGGTGCAATCCAGATAGCGGGCACTCCAAATGCCGGTTCACGCGTCTCTCTGCCTGGCAAAGGGCGCCGGTTGGGATCACCGGAAACCGCGAGCATCTGCGCACTGTCAAGCTGCCATCGTCCGATCTCGATTCCTCGGAGCGAAAAGACATACTCCCGCGGGTGCAATCGGAGATTGTCCGAGATATGTACAGGCGGGATCAGAAATCCCATCTCGGAAGACAAGTGTCGCCGCAGCGCGCGAACGCGGTTCAGCAGCGTCCCTCCCTGCTTCTCATCCACCAGCGAAATCAGCTGGAAACCTATCTCCAACGACAGGTCTTCGAGCCGAAGAAGGCTTGCGAGTTCGGCAGAAGGGGTCTGCTCCGGCTTCTTCTTCTCCGCGTCCCCATCCTCGTTAGGCAGCGATCGCAGCGACTCCTTTTGAATTCTTCTACCTGCCCAGAACAGGCCGCCCGCGACAAGCAAAAAGGTGAATCCGGGAAGCCCAGGGATGAGGCACATAGCGGCACATACCACGCTCGCAACATAAAGCGTCGAAGGCCTGGCAAGGAGTTGCTGTCGAATTTCCGCGCCGAGCAATCCTGCAGAGTTTGCTCGCGTGAGAGTGATGCCGCCGGCAACGGACACCAGCAGAGATGGAATCAGCGTGACCAGCCCATCTCCGACCGTCAGCACTGTATAGGTTCGGGCGGCCTCGCCAAGTTCGGCTCCCTGCTGCAATGTTCCGATCAGCAGACCGGCGATGATGTTAATCGCCGTGATCAGAATGGTCGCCATAGAGTCGCGCTGGTTAAACCGAGCAGCCCCATCCATCGCACCGTAGAATTCTGCCTCGCGCGCAATAGCGAGCCGCCGTCGCCTCGCTTCTGCCTCATCGATGAGCCCGGCATTCATATCCGCATCGATTGCCATTTGCTTGCCTGGCAGTGCATCCAGCGTGAACCTCGCCGTTACTTCTGCGGTCCGCACAGCGCCGTGTGAGACCACTAAGAATTGAATCGCCACAAGAGCCAGAAACAAGACGAAACCCACGATATAGTTCCCACCCACGACGAACTGTCCAAATGCCTCAATTACCTTTCCCGCCGCCGCCGTGCCCTCCGAACCATGTAGGAGAATCCTTCTGCTGGAAGCGATATTGAGTGCAAGGCGAAAGAGCGTGAGAAGCAGCAACAGAGTCGGAAAGACCGAAAGCTCCACCGCCCGCCGAATCTGGATGGATGAGAGAAACACAATTACGGAGGCCGCCATCGAAATCGCGAGAAGAAAATCGAGCGCCGCCGCCGGAAGTGGAATCAGCATCACGAAAATCACGCTGATCGCGCCCACGGGCATCAGGTAATCTCGGAGATGCGCGAAGAACTCTCTGTTCTGAGAACTCGTGATTACACCAGCTGCAGGGTTCATTACTCTCCTTCGTGCTCGCCGGAATTCGGTCGACTGCTGTGCGGTTCTGTTGCGGGAGGGTCGTACGGCTCTGCACGGACCTGTTCACTCTGCGCATCGAGCGCCTGCCGAACGCGATTCATACGCACCTCCTCCTCAACCCGCTGTCGGTAGAGGTATGCGAGAATCGCCGCAACTGCTGCGTAGAGATCTGCCGGTATGGCTTGTCCCACATCCACCCACCGATAAAGCGAACGGGCAAGAGGGGGATTTTCTACGATCGGAACGCCTGCCCAACGAGCCTCAGTCTTGATTTCTTCAGCAAGCAGGTTTCGGCCTTTGGCGAGAACCTTCGGAGCTTCCATGGTTGCGAAGTCAAATGCCAGAGCCACTGCGTAATGCGTGGGGTTGGTCAATATGACAGCCGCCTTCGCGACGTCGGACTTCACCTTGCGACGTCGCATCTGTCGCTGCAGCCCTCGGATCCGGCTGCGCGTTTGCGGGCTGCCTTCCATCTCCTTGAATTCCTGCTTTTGTTCTTCGCGGCTCATCATGAGTCGGGTCTCGCGGCTCCTCCACTCGATCACGTAGTCGACGAGGGCCCATCCAAACAGAAGCCATGCAGTGGCAGTCAGCAAGCCGTATACATCTGAGCCAAGCATCGCGAGACGTTTAGATGAAAAGGCTGGAATTGAGAGTTGATGCGCAATTCTCTGAAAAACCAAGAGTGTCAGGACAGCTGCGGGAATAAGTGACTTACCAACTCGGGATGCAGCACGAAGAGAGAACACATTCTTTGCGTTTGTTCCAGGACTGATCCGATTCAGGTGCGGGCCTAGGGCTCTTCCACTCAGCTGTAGCCCCCCGCTCTGTATTGCTCCGCAAACGATGCTGGCGCCTGCAATCGCAGCCATGATCAATGTGACGGGAAAACTTGCCTTCAGCAGAGGCCTTCGCAGGCCCAGAACCGCCTCTCTCAAACCCGCAACATCACATTGAATCATCGAGCCTTGATTCAACGCTGCAATCAAAACCGACCTAAACTCATCAAGTATTTTCTGTCCAAGCAGTCCCAGACACAGCACTCCCGCGAGCATGCCAGCCGCGGCAGAGAGTTCGCGACTTCGCAGGATGTCTCCGTCCCGTCGTGCCTTCTCTCGGCGTTGTGGTGTGGCCTGTTCTGTACGCTCCCCCGACATGTTCAGCCTTTGAGCCCAGCTGCTGCTCCATCAGCTTGGATCTTCAATAGCCTCTCCGCTAGATCAAGCAATCCGGCAAATCTCGCTTCAATGAATGCGGGCCAGAGGGCCAGCGACCCAGCGAGAACTGCCAGACCAACCAGCGTCTTCAGGGGCACGGTCAGCGACATTACGGGAAGCTGTGGACTCAGCCGGCTTAGCAGAGCCACTGCAATCTCCACCAGCATCGTGGCCGCAAGAACCGGCGCAGCCAATTCAATTGCCGCTAGGAAGATGCCACCGGCAGACTGTACAAGTGCTTGAGAAGTTCCTGACATGAGCGCAAAGTTCCCGAGCGGCACGGCGCGAAAACTTCTTGCCAGGGACGCCACGAGAATCCGATCGAGCCCCGCGGCGATGAGTACGAGAGTCCCCATCATCTGGAATAGATCGTTCATGAGTGGGGTTTGAATAGAAGACGTAGGATCCAGCAAATTGACTGTGGAGAAACTGAACTGCAACCCGACGATCTCGCCTGCAAACAATAAGGCTTCATTCAGCAGCGCGAGCACCAAGCCATAAACGAGTCCCACTGCGAGCTCCCCGACGACAGATGCGAAACGAAGCTCAGAGTTACTATTTGGCAGGGATGAGACCAGGGGACCGAGCAGAAATGCTAACGTCGCCGCGAACACGATCTTAGCGCGGGCCGGAAGTGCGGATGATGAAAAGAATGGCGCGAAAACTATGACGCCGCTCACACGAATCAGGGTTAGCACCATCGCACAGAGATACTCGGGCCAGCGATCCATGTCTCACCCTCATCCCAGATATCGTTGAAGATTACCGATCAAGTGTTCTGCATACGTAGTCAGGCGCCCAAAGAACCAGGGCATTCCCACAAGCAAGATCGCTGCCACTGCCAGGAGGCGCGGAACTGATGTGAGTGACTGATCCTGGAGGTTCGTTAATGTCTGAACCAGGGTGAGTACAAACCCGAGACCAACGGCCGCAATCAGCACGGGCGAGGTCAGAATCATGGCCTCTTTCATTAGCTGGCGGAGCAATTCTGAAACCATGTCGGGCGTCATACTTTTCTCTCCTAGAAGCTCTTCAACAGCGAATGCGCGAGAAGATTCCAGCCATCGACCATCACGAAGAGCAGAATTTTGAGAGGGGTCGATACCACCACTGGCGGCAACTGGAACATCCCGATCGAAGTCGTTATTGCCGCCGTAACAATGTCGATCAATAGAAACGGAAGGAACAGAATGGCGCCTATCGAAAAACCTGCTTTCAGCTCCGAGAGTATGTAAGCTGGAATGATCACCCGCATCGGAAGATCGTCGGGAGAATTTGGCCTGTCAACTTGACCTGCAGCCGTAAACAGGGCCAGATCCTTCTCTCGCGCATAACGAAGCAGAAAGTGCTTCACTGGTTGCGAACCGCGTTCGATCGCTTCCCATCCCGTAATCTTCATCTCTCGATATGGCTCAACGGCTTGCCGATCGACGTCGGCGAGCACCGGCGACATCAGAAACCAGGTCATCATCAGACCAAGGCCCATCAGGGTTGGGTTCGAAGGAGCAGTCTGTGTCCCGATAGCCTGACGAAGGAAATGAAACACCACCAGCAGCCTGACCAATGGGGTCATGCACATCAGAATTGCCGGCAAAAGGGTAATCAGAGTGAGAACAAACAGAATGTTCCATGGCGTGGAGTCTGAAGGCTTCAGGTGCGTGCTCAAATCAGGGAGCAGCGGCGTTGCGACAGAGCCTGCAGCTCGAGACGCAATGAGTAACAAGGTCATGCGCATGTCCCCTCGATCCTGATCTCGATGGGCCGTCGGTTCCTCGTGGCAGTTGAGCGCTTTTTAACTGTGTAGAATACTGGCGCACTAGCGTCTGAAGTCGCCACCAACAGCCGTTCGCCTTCAACTTCAACCAGAAAGAAACTTTGTCGAGGGGTCACTCTGATCCGCTCCACAATCCTGAGGCTTTGCTCGTGTGAGCCATGAGGGCGCAGATGATCAAGGAGCCAAGCCACAAGCCCTTTGCGAATACCAGCTTCGTACGGCAAGGTTGTGCGGCGATTAACGGCCACCCTATTCAATGCATGTGTAAAAACGCCCACTTTGTCCTCCTTAAGACAGCCGTGTTATTCGTACGGCCAGCTTTTGATCGATAACTTCAATTTCTGTCCATGCGAGCTGTGCGCCATGCGCCGCAAGTGGCACGTCTTCACCCTCCACCCAACCCGTTCCAATTACCTGTCCCACAGCCAGCGCAAGGACGTTGCGAACTTGAAATCGCGGAATTGGGATCGCGACGTCTATTTCAATCGGAATCCGCTTGATCAACGTACGCTGATCGTCACCGTCGCAGGGTGCGAGAAACTCGGCTGGCGAAAGAGTCAGAGAGGTCTCAGCGGGGGGCGCTTGCGTCCCGGTCTTCGTAAGAGCTGCTCCGCTGAGCGATCCTCCTCCTGCCGGGACGGTTTGCTGATTTGTCGTCATTCAGCACAGACATGTGCAGAAATGGAACCAGAATGGAACACGTTCTCTTAGAAAGGCCTCATAACTGCGATCGATCAGATGACAGGCTCTGCTCCAGCGCGCTCCAGATCACTTCGCTGCTACACTAGAAACAGCGATTGCCCGACAGATTTGCCCTCGACGGCCGCCACCAGAGGTCTCAAGAAAATGCCACAAAACAATGAAACAAAGGGTGTTCCAGCAAACGGTCTCCGCCTGAAAATCGGCCTCGCAGAGATGCTGAAGGGCGGCGTAATCATGGACGTCATGAACGTCGAGCAGGCCCGCATCGCCGAAGAAGCAGGTGCAGTAGCTGTGATGGCCCTGGAGCGCGTACCGGCAATGATTCGTGCGGAGGGTGGCGTGGCGAGGATGGCAAAGCCCAGCCTGATCAAGGAGATCATGGTGGACCGGTCAATCCCCGTCATGGCCAAGGCCCGCATCGGCCACTTCGCCGAGGCCCAGATCCTCCAGGAAATCGGCGTCGACTTCATCGACGAAAGCGAAGTCCTCACACCTGCCGACGAAGCCCACCACATAGATAAGCATGCGTTTACCACGCCCTTCGTCTGCGGCGCCCGTAACCTCGGCGAAGCTCTCCGCCGCATCGCGGAAGGCGCAGCCATGATTCGCACCAAGGGCGAAGCCGGCACCGGAGACGTGGTCCACGCCGTGCAGCACATGCGCCAGATCGTCAAAGAAATGAAAGCTCTCACGGTCCTCTCCGAACAGGAACTGTACGCTGCCGCCAAAGACCACCAGGCTCCCTACGAACTCATTCGCATGGTCTCCCGCACCGGCAAACTCCCGGTTCCCAACTTCTCCGCAGGTGGAATCGCCACTCCCGCTGATGCCGCTCTGATGATGCAGCTCGGCGCGGAAGCCATCTTCGTCGGTTCGGGGATCTTCATGAAAGAACGTGCCACACCGCTCGATGTCGAAAACAATCCGGCAGAGCGAGAAGAAGCCGTATCGCGCGCGAAGGCCATCGTCATCGCGACCACTCATTACAACGATCCGAAGATCCTCGCAGAAGTCAGCGAACAAGTAACGGGAACGATGAAGGGGCTGGCTGCCGCAGCAATCGAGGAATCGCAGCTTCTGCAAACCCGGGGGTGGTAATCAATTGCATCTCTTGGCCGGAGGCGTCACACCGCCTCCGGCTTTTCCTTTGAAATTAGAATTTCTTCAGAATGTTCTTGCCAAAAGGAGATCAACCGTTGAGCCCGGAAGCCCCAAGGCCGCGTATCGGCGTTCTGGCGATTCAAGGCGATTACGCCGCGCACGCGGATGCACTCGCTGAGGCGGGTGCGATTCCTGCCGAAGTGCGCAAGCCTGAGGAACTCCAGGGTTTGGATGCCCTCATCATCCCGGGGGGTGAGTCGACAACGATGTTGAAGTTTCTTGAGCGCGGTCATCTACTGGACGAGCTCAAGGCCTTTTGTGGGACTCACCCTGTCTTCGGCACCTGCGCAGGCGCCATCCTTCTCGCTCGTGAAGTCCGCAATCCAGCGCAGACGAGTCTTGGCGTCCTTGATGCGGTGATCGAACGCAATGCGTACGGTCGCCAGATTGATTCATCCATTCTCTTTTCAGACACCAAGTTGCCGGGCGGCAAATTGGAAATGGTCTTCATCCGGGCTCCCCGGATCATCGAGACCGGTCCCCAAGTTGAAATCCTGGCGCACCGTGACGGCACGCCTACACTAGTCCGCCAGGGCAAGCTGATGGCCGCCACTTTCCATCCCGAACTCACCCCTGATGATCGCCGAGTGCACAGCGCCTTTGTTGATTTGGTGAAGTCCAATCTGTCTGATACCCGCAAACTGTCTTGAGGTGCAAGAAAAAAGGCCATCCCCTTCCGGAGTGGTAGCGTCCAAGAACTAGTGGTATAGTCTGAATCTCCACAGAGGCTTTTAAATGCCCGCTACCTTTACGCATTCCCCTGCGGAAACGGAACGGAAAGAGCCAGGAATTGGCGGCAAACCTCCCCTTGACCGACGCCCGACTGGCGGCGGAGGTGGTGGAGGTGATGACGATCGCCAGCATGAGCGCCGCGGTCCACGCGAGTTATTGCACAAAATTCGCTTCTCCGTCTTCTCCATCCTTGCCGCTGACATGATGTTTTTCGCGATCCTGGTTGCTCTCTTCTTTGCGCGCCAGGCCGGCACACATATGGACCCGCGCACTCACGAGCAGATCGGGGACTGGCATCCCGTCCTCCTACCTCCCATCCTCTTTCTCAATACCGCGGTCCTGCTCCTCAGCGGCCTGACGATTGAAATCGCCCGCCGCAACATCTTCCATGAAATCGATGTGCTGGAAGAATGGCTAGGTCTCGGCCATCCCGCGCTGCAGCGCACCCTCCCCTGGATGGCTGGAACACTCGCTCTGGGCCTTCTTTTTCTAGCTGGACAATGGGTCGCCTGGCTTCAGCTTATCGCTCAGGGATTCGCATTCAACCACGCTTCAACACCAGCGAGCTACTTCTTCTACATCATTACGGGGCTGCACGCCGCTCACTTGATAGCAGGCATCATCGCCCTTGCAATAGCACTGGCTGTTATCCGCAATCTCAAACGAGTTGAACTCCGACAAATAACCGTCGATGCAACTGCCTGGTACTGGCATGCCATGGGGCTGGCCTGGATGGTGCTCTTCGCAGTCCTGGTAATCGGACAATAGATTTGGCGAGGGCCAGCCAGGCTTTGCTGGCGGTCGTCTCGATCGCACCAGAGGAATGATCTCCCTCAAGGAATATACTTTCCCGCCTTACCAGGTTCAGAGACGATCGTGAACTCGTCTTTCTTCTCTACGGTCAACGTATCGGCATTAGGGTCCTTCACCTTCCACATCACCGCACGCAAACTGCCGTGATCGTAGTCCATTGTCAGGTAGTGATAGACCGGGAAGGCCGTATCCCTGTAAAGATCTGCAGATCCTCGAAACAATAACGGATAAGGTTCAGCGCCGCCCCCTCCCGAAATGATGTACTCCACGCCATTTCGTTCGAATCGCTCATAATTGTGGATGTGTCCACTCAGCACAATCACCTTCGCATGAATTTTATGCAGATGAATCTCCATGAGATGACGCAGAGTGAGCGCTTCCTTTGAGGGCAGATTCGTGAAGAGTTGTGACTGCTGATCCACTACCCACGGAGTGTGATACAGGATGAACAGAAACTCCACCTGCTTCGGCAGATGATCCAGTTGTGCCGCAAACCAGGTTGCTTGCTCGCTGGTTCCTCCGGAAGGCGACGTCATATCGAGAGAAATCACTTCCACGCTTCCCATGAGCACCGAATAGTACCGATGTCCCTTGATTCCCGGGTAGTTGGCCAGAAAGTTCGCGATCCCTTTTTGTACTCCGCCGCGGACTTCATGATTTCCGATCGTGGGCAAAACTAATATGTGTTTTGCATTCCACGAGGCAGTTTCCCCGCGATACACCTGCCAGTCCTCTTCCCTTGCACCTGCGTAAGGCATATCGCCTGTCACCATCAATACCTCTGGGCTTTCCTCTCCGATCCGCTCAGCCAGCCACTTGCGCACGCGTGGATTCGTGCCAATTTTCACTGACGGGTCTGTAAAGCGCATATCGCCATAACCCACCATATGGATAGGAGAACCGGGCGCGTATTTTGCAATCGTAAATGTAGGGTTCGTGTCGATCGTTGCGGGAAGTTCGGCGGATACCGCACTCAAAGCTGTGAGGATGAAAACCGATGATGCAATGCTCTTCAGTAGCAGCCAGAGGCCTTTGCGAAGCGGTGGGTGCACACGCCCAGAGTACCAGAGGAGACACGGTCAATTCAGTCGATCGAGTACGGCCTCTTACATGATCGCCTGTGGAGATTCCGTCCTTGCCGCCATGCACGAACTCGCTCACGCAACGTGGGAACAACCGGGCATTCGAAGTAGACCTGCCGATTCAAGCTCATGAGCAAGCGAATAGCAAACACTTGGGGATCAGCAGCAGAAATCTCCTTCGTCTCCTTCACGTATTCGTCCGTGAGATATTCGATCGCGTGTCCCAGGATCTCCAGCGCTCGTCCCGCGTCGGGCGTAATCCGCCGCCTCTGGTGCGTTACCGTATCGCGGGTTGTGCGATTCGCGATGCTTGAACCGCCAAGATGTATTGCAGTAGCCATCATCCGTGTGTTCTAGCTAGAAGCATCTTTCATCTATTTCGAGCTTCTCTGAAAGAATCTGAAAACAGCCAATTTTTGTCCCAGATTGCAACAGCAAGGGTAAAAACTCCCACTTCGGGATCACTGTGACCCTTCTCACTGATGCGAAATCCAATCACAACGTATACACATCTGAAGCGAGAAAAGTGACGGTCCTCACAACGGCAACCGCGCCTTGCGCCAGGGGACGGCATTTTCGAACCATCCGACGCGGTGTTCCATGGCTCTAAATGTGAGATTGAGCGAGGCTTCCTCGTCTTGACGGGATCACTTTTGGAACCTAAGCTCAAACCAGCGGCCTGTCGGAGTGGAGCCAATTCGCACAGAGCGACGGCCGCCAACCTTAGGAAGGCATTGCGAACCGGACGACGATGATTCCATACCACTGGCAATATCTTTCGCTCATGCTGCAAGTGTTGTTTGCAGTAGGACTTGCAGCGATAATGGTGCTCGCCTCATGGTTCATTGGACGACATCGCAATCTGCCAGTTAAGCTCGCCGCCTACGAATGTGGAATCGAGTCCGTCGGGGATGCTCGAGCGCGCTTCAGCGTTCGTTTCTACATGGTTGCGATGCTGTTCATTCTCTTCGATGTGGAAGCCGTTTTCATGATGCCGTGGGCAGTCATATACCGGCAGCTTCCTCGAATCACGGGCCAGCGCCTCTTCGGCTTCTGGGAAATGATCGTCTACCTTGGCTTCATCGCTGTGGGCCTCTACTACATCATTCGCAAGGGCATCCTGAACTGGAGCATGGACAAGGCGGAC
>Ga0068857_100000498_pt1 | contig 28166 bp, 33 predicted proteins | sample KBSCornC72_FD_66591 | JGI IMG/M metagenome (GOLD analysis project Ga0068857, IMG submission 66591) | Corn rhizosphere microbial communities from Kellogg Biological Station, Michigan, USA - KBS Corn C7-2 | ecosystem: Host-associated > Plants > Roots > Rhizosphere > Soil ...
GTAACATTTCGCCTTGAACCGGTTGGCGCCCGGCTCGATGCGACGCGCATTCCCGTCACGCGGGCGCGAACAAGCCCCGCACCCGCGTCTGTCGCGACGAGCCGCGTGTTGCGACGCGTTGTTGCACACCCGAGCAAGCATCGCGCGCGAAATCCTCGTAACATGCGCGCCGATCACCCACGAGCGGGAGACAAGCGATCGCGCCTGGAGAGTTTCTCGTCAGGACCCTGCGCGAGCTGGACGACGCCAATCGTCAGCTCGTCTCGCTGTTGCGGGCAAGAAAGTCGCTGCGCGAGGCGCGGTACGACCATACGCCGGACGACTACGCCCAGCGCCTGGCGGCCGTGCAGGTGGAGATCAACACTGCGATCGCGCGCATCCAGTCGCTGCACCAGCTCGTTCAGGAGATCCGCGACTGATGAGATCGCGCGGCCCGCCGCGGGGCTTGTCGGACAAACCCGTATAGACCAAGCCTCGACCGTCTGATTGATCGCGCCGCGCAAGCGCGCGATGCTCGACGCCGTCATCGACCCGTTCTACCGATGACCGGAGGCAGGGATCGATCATGGTCGTGCTGTGCGGCAATCCTGAATGCAATGCCGTGTTGCGCGTCGGCAGGGCGGACACGCTCACCGACGTGACGTTGAAGCCGAGCGACGCGGGACAGTTCTTCATATGCCCGCGATGCGGCATCAGCACGCTGGCCGCGGATCCGCCCGACGACGGGCCGCGTCACATCTGGCGCGCGCCGCATCGTCACGTGCAACCGCACTAGCGCGGTACTTTCGCCGCACTGACCTATCGTCCGTCGCTCGTCGACGGCGTGGGCGCGTGCGGACTCGGTCGAGTCCAGCAAACGGCCGTTCCCGGCCGCGGCGCCGGCGCGCTGGACCCACGCCGCTATTCCAGCAGTTTCAGACACTTGGGCCGCGCCACCCGGGCGAGGGCGGCCGCTTTGCGCCGTTGCGCAGCGTGCCCTCATGAAACCGCCCGTCGGACACCGCGCGTGCGGGCGCGAAGATCGCTGCGTCCTCGCCGCGCGCTGCCGATAACAGCGATGTGCAAGCGGAACCCCTCGTCCCATGACCAGCGCCCTGTCGAGCGTCGCCTTTGGTGTGGCCCGCGTCGTGATCGTGACGCTCGTGCTGATCGTCATCGTGGCGGTCGTCGCGCTGGTCGTCGCGCGCTACCTCGCGCGCACGAAGCGCGCGCGCCAGGGCGTGTTCCTCGGCGTCTCGTGCACGGGGCTCGTGTTCGTCGCGTTCCTCGCCTGGAGCTGGCTCTCCGCCGTGCGCTGAGACCGCGGCCTGATTCGGCTACCATTCACGGTTGCCGACTCGCAGCCGCATGGACGCCACCGCCTTCGTCGCCGAGCTGGACACGCATCGGCGATACCTTCTCCGCGTCGCGCAGTTGCAGCTGCGCGACGGCGACCTCGCCGAGGACGTCGTCCAGGAGACCCTGCTCGCGGCGCTGAAGGCGCGTGACGGGTTCGACGGCCGGTCGACGGTCAAGACCTGGCTCACCGGCATCCTGAAGCACAAGATCGTCGACGCGATCCGTCAGCGCCAGCGCGCGCCCGTCGCGGCCGTCCGTCTCGACGAGGAAACGGATCTCGAGGATTTCGACCCGCTGTTCAGGGACAACGGCGGCTGGGCCGATAAGCCGGCGGAATGGGGCGACCCCGAAGGCGCGCTGTCGCGGCGGGAGTTCTTCGATGTCATGGACGTCTGCCTCGAGAAGCTGCCCCCCAACACCGCGCGCGTGTTCATCATGCGCGAGGTGATGGACCTCACGACCGAGGAAATCTGTAAGGAATTGGCCATCACGGCGAATAACCTGTGGGTCATGCTGTATCGCGCCCGGATGGCGCTGCGCATGTGCCTCGAGCAGAACTGGTTCATGACGGCACGGCCGACCCGATGAGCCCTGTCTTCACGCGCGCCCGCCCCGGACCATGCTCTTTCGACTGACACACATGATCACCTGCAAGGAGGCGAGCCGCCTCCTGTCCCAGAGCCAGGACCGCCCGCTCGGCCGCTTCGAGGCGTGGAAGCTGCGCGTGCACCTTCGGCTGTGCAACGTGTGCACGCGTTTCGCGGCGCAGCTGCGCTTCATGCGCGACGCGATGCAGCGTTATCGAGCGTAGCAGGCTGCGACGATGTCCGTCACCATCCTGCTGAATGGCGAGCCGCGCAGCGTCGCGGCGGCGCTGTCGGTGTCGCAGCTGGTGGAATCGCTCGGCCTTCGGGGCAAGCGCATCGCGGTCGAGCGCAATGGCGAGATCGTGCCGAAGAGCCGCTATGCGAGCACGCGCGTCGACGCGGGCGACAAGCTGGAGATCGTCGCAGCCGTCGGCGGCGGCTGACGCGTCGGACGCCCCTGCGGAGGGCGTAGAATCGTCCGCATGAACGCTCCGCTCGAAGCCGCCGCGCTCACCGATCCACTCGTCGTGGCGGGACGCGCCTATCGCTCGCGTCTCCTCGTTGGCACCGGCAAGTACCGCGACTTCGCCGAGACGCGGGCCGCGGTCGTCGCCAGTGGCGCCGAGATCGTCACCGTGGCAATCCGGCGCACGAACATCGGACAGGACGCGAGCGCGCCGTCGCTTCTCGATGCGCTGCCGCCGTCCGAGTTCACTTACCTGCCCAACAGCGCCGGCTGCTACACCGCCGACGACGCGGTGCGCACGCTGCGCCTCGCGCGCGAGCTGCTCGACGGCCACCCGCTGTGCAAGCTGGAGGTGCTGGGCGACAAGGAGACGCTGTTTCCCGACGTGCGCGAGACGCTCAAGGCGGCGGAGCGCCTCGTCGCGGACGGCTTCCACGTCATGGTGTACACGTCCGACGACCCGATCGTCGCGAGGGAGCTCGAAGGGATCGGCTGCGTCGCGATCATGCCGCTCGCCTCGCTCATCGGGTCCGGCATGGGCATCCTCAATCCCTGGAACCTGCGCCTGATCCTCGACCAGGCGAAGGTACCCGTGCTCGTGGACGCCGGCGTGGGAACGGCGTCGGATGCCGCGGTCGCGATGGAGCTCGGGTGCTCGGGCGTGCTCATGAACACCGCCATCGCGCTTGCGAAGGATCCTGTGCGCATGGGCCGTGCGATGCGTCTCGCCGTCGAGGCCGGTCGCGAGGCGTACCTCGCCGGCCGCATGCCGCGCAAGCTTTACGCCGCGAGCCCCAGCTCGCCGACGCACGGCCTCATCCGCTGACCATCATGCGCGCGCTCGCCGCCGGGCTGCTCGCGGCCGCGATCGGCGTCGCGCACGCTGCACCGCTCACGCCGGACGACGTCGCGAAGCTCTGCGGCGGCGCCGAGGACGCGGCGCACTGCGGGCGCCTCGTCGAAGCGCAGCAGATCGCCCGCCTGCCCGGGCTTGCCGTGCGCGACGGCGACGAACTGCGCGTGACGCTGTATCCGTCCGGCACGGCGACATTCCGCGACGTGGTGCGCACGAGCGGCGCGCAGACGTATGCGCTGTGGGATGCGTTGAGCGCGATCAACGCCGTCGTGCTGTTCACCACCGACGGCGACCGCTCGGGCTATCTGCTCGTGACGCGCTACGACGGCCGGCAATATCCGATGCCCGCCGAGCCGGTGCTGTCGCCGGACCGGCAATACATCGTCACGGCGGACTTCTGTGCCTCCGGCTGCGACAACGAGGTCGCGCTGTGGCGCGTGACCCGCGGCGACATGCGCAAGGAACGGGTGCTGCGGCCGGATGCGCCGTGGGGCGATGCAGCCGCGCAATGGAACGTCGACGGAACGCTCGTGATCGACTACCAGCGCGCCGGCTCCGAGCGCCGCGAGCAGCTCCGGCTGTCGATCTCCGACCCCCGCTGGCGACCCGTTCGCTGACCATGTCGGCCGATCGTTCCGCACCGCCTGCGCGGCGCGGCATTCGCAGCTTCGTGCTGCGCCAGGGGCGCATGTCGCCCGCGCAGCAGCGTGCATGCGACGAGCTCATGCCGCGCTACGGCATCGCGTTCGACGCGCAATCGCTCGACTACGCCGCGGTGTTCGGGCGCAGTGCGCCCGTGGTGCTCGAGATCGGCTTCGGCATGGGCGAGACGACCGCCGAGATCGCCGCGTCGCATCCGCACGTCGACTTCCTCGGCATCGAGGTGCACCTGCCCGGCGTCGGCGCCCTGCTGCGCCGGATCGAAGCGGCGGGCCTCGCCAACGTGCGCGTGATCCGGCACGACGCCGTCGAGGTCGTCGAGGCGATGATCCCGGCCGATTCGCTCGCCGGCATTCACGTCTACTTCCCCGACCCGTGGCCGAAGAAGCGGCATCACAAGCGGCGGCTGCTGCAGCCGCGCTTCGTGCACGCGCTCGCGCAGCGGCTCGCAAAGCGCGGCTACCTGCACGTAGCGACCGACTGGGAACCGTACGCCGAAGACGTGCTCGCCGCGCTCGCGAGCGAGCCGCTGCTCGCCAATCGGGCGCAGGCCTACGCCGAGCGTCCACCCTGGCGGCCGCAGACCAAGTTCGAGCGCCGCGGCCGGGCGCTCGGGCATGCGGTGTTCGACCTGCTGTTCGAACGGACCTAGCTAGCTACGCGGCGCTGCGCAGCGGGCGCGCACGCAGCCGCGCGATCAACCGGGTGAGCGCGCTGCGCGCCACGTCGCGCGAGAAGTGCGTGCGCACGTTCTCGCGGCCGCCCTCGGACAGGCGTTGCCACAGCGCCTCGTCGGCGTAGGCCTGGGCGACCGCCTGCGCGAACGCATCGGCATCGTCGGCGACCAGCACGTCGTTGCCCGGATCGAGATGCATGCCCTCGATCGACGGCGACGTGGCGACCACCGGCAGTCCATAGCTCATCGCGAGGTTGACCTTGCCCTTCACGCCGGCGCCGTAGCGCAGCGGCGACACCGACACGCGGCAGCCGGCAAAGTACGGCGTGACGTCCTTCACGTAGTCGGTGACGACGAAGTCGTCCGCCGCGAGCGACCGGATCGACGCGGGCGGGTTGCTGCCGATGACGTAGGTCGGCACGCCCGGCAGCAGCTGCCGCAGGCGCGGCAGCACGTCGCGCGCGTACCACAGGACGCCGTCGACGTTCGGCGGATGCTGGAAGCTGCCGATGAACACGAGCCCCCGGCGCTCCGCGCAGGGCTTGCCCTCGGGCATGGTCTCGTGGATGTTGGACAGCAACAGCACGGAAGCGGCCGGCAGCAGCTTCGCGAGCAGCGCTTCCTCCACCGGCGAGACCACCAGCGTCACGTCCGCCTTGCGGATCAGCGCGAGCTCCTCGTCGCGCTTGGCGCGCGCCGACGCCTTCGCGGCGACGCTGCCGTCGAGCTCGGCGAGCCGTTCCGCACGCAGGAAGTGCAGGTCGACCGTGTCGAACACGATCAGCGCGTCGGGCGCGAACGCGCGCACCGCGTCGATGTGCTTGGCCGCGACGTAGTGCCTCGACAGCATGACGAGATCGAACTCGCGGCCGCGGCGCGACAGCAGGTCCGCGATGGATCGCACGTACGGCGCGAACAGCACCTCGATGCCGCTCTGCGCGAGATCGTCGACGTAGGGTTGGCGGTACTCGAGGTTGTCGGCGACGAACGTCACCTTGCACTTGAGCTGGGTGAGGATGTCCAGCGCCGCGCGCATGCGCATCGATCCGGAATCGAGGTCCGGCGTCAGCATGCAGGCGTCGATCACCAGCACGCGCAGCTGGGCCCAGCGATCGCGCTCGAGCTCGGGCCGCATCCCGTTGGCCGCGTGCCCGGCGAGCTGTGCCGCCCATTTCCCGGCGAACGTCGCCTGGTTCACGACCTGGTGCCGCTTGACGCCGCTGCCCGTGTCGGTGCCCGCGGTCTGTCCCTCGAAGTGCACGACGGTCGCGCGCGGCTGATAGAACACCTTGCGACCCGCCGCGCGCACGGCGAACGCGAGGTCCGTGTCCTCGTAGTATGCGGGCGCGAAGCGCCGGTCGAAGCCGCCGAGCGACTCGAACAGCGCGCGTGGAATGGCAAGGCACGCGCCCGAGCAATAGTCGACCTCGCGCACGTAGTTGTACTCGGGGCGATCGGGATCGTCGTCACGGCCGTAGTTCCAGGCCGAGCCGTCGCGCCACACGATGCCGCCCGCCTCCTGCAGCCGGCCGTCGGGGTAGACGAGACGTGCACCCACCAGCCCGGCTTCCGGACGCCGGTCGAGCACGTCGAGCAGCGCGTCCAGCCAGCCCGGCGTGACGATCGTGTCGTTGTTCAGGAAGACCAGGACGTCGCCACGTGCGAGCTCCGCGCCGCGGTTGCAGTTCTGCACGAATCCGAGGTTCACCGGATTGCGCTCGAACCGCACCCCGGTCACCTCGCGAAGCTGGACGTCGACCGGATCGGGCGATCCGTCGTCCATCACGATGACCTCGAAGTCGCCGCCGGTGTTCGCGTGCACGCTCTTCAGGCACGTGAACGTCACGAGCGAGTTGCCGTATACCGGAACGATGATCGACACGCGCGGCTTCTCGCACGTGCGGAACGCGAGCGGACGCACGCTCGTCTCCTGCACGTATGCAACCGGCCGGACCGGCACGAATCGCCGGCGCCGGACGAGCTTGTCCGCAACGCGGCGGGCGAGCGCTCGCGGGCCGTCCTCGCGCAGGATGGACGCCGCGATGCCGGCCTGCCGCGGCAGATGCCGCAGGCCGACCCATCCCGCGCGTACGCGCGCTCGAGCGAGCTTCTGCTGCCGGTACAGCGCACGGAGCGGCGCCGCGGCGCGCCATGGCAGCGAGCCCTCGATGTGGCGAATGCGCGCGCGCGCTTTCCTCACCTCGGTTTCGAGGTGGCCCGCATGCGCCTGCATCTCGGTCGCCTGCATCTGCATCGTCACGAGCGCGCGCTGCGACAGCAGCAGGTCGGCGGCGAGATGCTCGCGGTCGTCCTGCGCCTTGTCGCGCACCCGCCGGTATTCGTCGATCTGTTCGTTCACCTGCGCGACGCGGCGCTTCAGCTCGAGACGCGCTTCGGTATGCCCGCATTCCACGCCGGCGCGATAAAGCTGCGGAAGCGACAACGGCGGCGACTCGACCTCGTGCTCGTCGAGGTACCAGTTGCGAAGCTCGAGCGACGGCAATTCGACGTCGGCGTCCGGCGCAACCGGCGTGATGCGCGCGAGGTACAGGGCGAGATAGCGCGAAGGCTCCATCATGACGCGAGGGCGCGCTGCGCGAGGACGATACGCGTCTCCGTGGCGGGTGCGCGTTCGGTCGTCGCGGCGACCGCGAGCAGCGCGGCGTTCCATTCGGCCGCCGGCGCATTCCACGCGACGGTCGCCGAGCGCGGATGCTGCGCCAGACGTTCGGGCAGTGCCCCGAGCGCCGAAGCGACGATCGGGATGCCGGATGCGAGCGCGACGGAAAGCGTATAGGAATAGGTCTCGGGCACTTGCGCGGGAAACCACAGCACGTCGGCCTTCTCGGCGGCGAGCAGGTTCGGAAGCTCGCTGTCCTGGTATTGACCGTGGATGGTGAGCGGCGCGTCGGGCCATTGCGCGACCGGCTCGGTCGTCGAGCCCAGCACGCGGAACGTGATCGGCAGCCGGCGTTCACGCGCGTCTTCCGCGCAGGCCGCCGCGACGTGCAGTCCCTTTTCCGGCGTGAGGTTGCCGAGGAGCACGACGCGCACCACACGCGGCGGCGGCGGCGGTGCGGACTCCGGATGCGGCCACACGTCGATGGCCACGTCGGGGACGTAGCGCGCCATGCGTTGCGCCACGTCGTCGGACGGCGCGATCAGTCGATCCGCGCCCCGCAACAGCCGTGCGAACGCGGCACGCCAGGCGCCAATGTCGAGGCCCCATTGCGCCGGCCGGCGCGCGAGGCACGCCGCGCAACCCGATGCGTCGGGCTCGCCGCAATAGCGACCGTCCTCGGTCACCAGGTGATACTGCGGGCAGATCGCGTAGTAATCGTGCAGCGTGCAGTCGTACGGAACGCCCGCCGCGGCAGGCAGGTCGAGGACCGCGCGCGGCATGCCATGCACGTGATGAAAATGCAGCCGCGCCACACGCAGCGTGCGCAGCGTCTCGGCGAGTCGCGAAAGGTCGTGGGGCAAACGAAAATACGCCGCGAACGATTCAGCGGTGCGCGGCCAGTACAGCTTGACCGTGTCGTCGACCGCAGGCTCCAGATAGAGCACCGTCGCGCGCTCGCCGATCAGCGCGGCGAGGTCGTCCATGTGTCGACGGATGCCGCCGCCCCAGCGATGCGAGACGAACACGATCACGGGCTTCGTCCCCTCCGCGAGGCGCAAAAGGTCCACGCGCCGCCCGTAGGGACGGCCCGGCTCGTGCTCGAGGATCTCCGCGCGGCGCGTGGCGTAGCCGGGATAGAGGCGGTCGAGCGCGAACACGGCTCGCTCGCGCAGCGCGTCGGCTTCGCTGCCGAAGGAGACGTGACCGACGTGCGCCACGAACACGTCGCCGGCGAGCAGCAAGCGGAAGCCGGCGCTCGCGGCGCGCAGGCTGAAATCCGTGAGCACGGCGTAATCGCTGCCGAGCGGCCCGCCATCGAATGCGCCGACCGTCGCGAGGCATTCGCGGCGCACGTAGAGGCAGGGGCCTTCGAGCGCGGGCAGGCCCGCGGACTCGCCCGGGTTCGCGCGCGCGAACAGCGTATCGAGCGAAGCCGCGGTGTGATCCGGCGGGATCGCGTTGGATGCATCGGGCAACGGGTATGTCGCGGTGCCGTACGCGTTGGTCATCGGCACGACCGCGCCGACGTCGCGTGACGCGGCATGCGCGCTCATGCGGTCGAGCCAGTCGTTGGCGACTTCGGCATCGGAGTGCAGCACGACGACGTCGCGATCGCGGTGCAGCCCTGCGGCGCGATTGATCGCGGCCGCGAAGCCCTGGTGCGTCGCCTGCTCGATCAACGTGACCCTGCGGCGCTGCGCGAGATCGCGCACATAGCGCGCGACGTCGGGATCGGGCGAGGCGTCGTTGACGACGACGACCTCGTAGGCGGTACGAACGCCGGCCGCGAGGACGCTCTCGAGGCAGCGGCGCGTCGCCTCCGCGCCGCGATAGACCGGCACGACGATGTCGACGATCGGCATCAGCCGGCTCCGCGCAGGCGCCGTCGCGCGACACCGAGGGGCCAGCGCGCCCAGCCTGCTGCAGATTCGCGATACGCAAGGCGCACGCGAGTCTCGCCGTGCGCCGCGCGCTCCTGCGCGAGCGCGGCCTCGCTCGCCGACGCGGCCGCCGACGCGCGCGTGCACTCGTCACGCGTTGCGGCGAGCGCGCGCTCGAGCGCCGCGCTCTTCTCGCGCTCGCTGGCGAGCGCGTTGACCGTTTCGACCAGCTCCCCGAGGCGGTCTTCCGCGACCTTGCGCGCATCGACCTCGTCCCACGCGAGCTGTCGCTCGCGCAGGAGCGCGCGCGCGTAGTCGCGCCACAGCCCGAGCTCGCCGTCGTCGAACAGCGAAAGCGCGGGCAGCTCCGGGAGCACGGCATCGGCGGCGCCGGCGACGACGACGAAATACATCGGCGGGGCGGGCTCGCGGCGCCGCTCGACAACATCGTGCGCGAGCGTGTCGTAGGCGATGTCGCCGCTGTCCACCGCCTCGGACCACAGGAGCGAATGCGCGGCCACGCGCTGCGCGTACCAGGCCTGCTGCGGGAAGACCGGATCGATCAGCGCCGCCAGCTCGTCGCGGTCGAGCTCCTTCACGTGGAAGTGATTCGCCACGCCGCCCATCTCGTTGTACACGGGGCGATTCGGCGAGGAGAGCACCAGCGCGCCTGACGGTGCCAGCACGCGCCGGAACTCCGCGAGCATCTCCCGCTGCTCGGCGAGGTGCTCGATGGTCTCGAAGCTCACGACGAGATCGACGCTGCCGTCGGACAGCGGCAGCGCGGTGACCGATCCCTGCACGTACTGCACGTTCGCAAGGCGATAGCGCGCGCGCGCGTGCTCGACCGTCGCCGCGTCGATGTCCACCGCAGTGACGTGCGCCGCGGTGCGCGCGATGAGATAGCTGCCGTAGCCCTCCCCGCACGCCGCGTCGAGCACGCGCAGTCCCGACGCCAGCGGCGCCACCGCCGCGTAGCGATGCCAATGCTCGTAGCCGATCGCACCGCGCACTTCCGGCGTATAGCGTTCGCCGGTGAAGGTCAGCGCGGTCGTGGAATCGGTCTTCAAGGGGGCGTCGTGGGTGCGGGCCACCCGACATTGTAGCGGGCGCTACCCCAGCGTCAGGATCACCGGCTGATGGTCCGACGCCTGCGTCGCCTGATCGACCTCGAGGCCGCGCACGCGCGCGCGCAGCTCGTCGCTCACGAAGATGAAGTCGCAATGGAGCTCGCCGCCCGACGGGTCGGTCTTCTGGTAGATGCAGAACGTCGCGGCATGCGGTGTGCCGGGATGCGCGACCTCCCACGCGTCGTGCAAACGGGCCGTCCCGTCGTCGAACGGCGCGAGGATCGCAGGATGCTCGGGATCGTCCGGCTCGAAATTGCAATCGCCGGTGATGATCGTCGCGCGCGGCCGCACGAACGTGTGGAAGGGCGACCCGTCGTCCTTGGTGATCTGCGCGTCGCGCGCGTACGCATAGCCCTCCGCGTAGATCGACCGCAGCGCGAGTACCTGCGCCATGCGCTGCTTCGCCGAGTAGTACTCGAGATGCGTCGTGATGACGCGCACGTCGCCGAACGGCGCGCCGACGACCGCCTCGACGGCAATTCGCGGCATGCTGGGAACACCGGGGTCGAGCGGATACGGCAGCAGGTGGCGATAGACCTGGCGCACGGGCAGTCGCGACAGGATCATGTTGCCGAAGCGCCGGCGCCCGCCGTCGCGCGCCGGTTGATCGACGCCGACACCCGGCACGGCGGTGAATCCCGGCAGCAGGCTCGCGATGACGGCGAACTGGTCATCGCCGGATGCGCCCGCGAGATCGGGATCGACGAAGTTATCGGCGATCTCCTGCAGGCACAGCACGTCGAAGTCCGCGATGCGGCGGGCCTCCGACACGATGCGCGCGGGGTCGACGCTGCCGTCGACGCCGCGACACCACTGCACGTTCCAGGTGACGAGCTTCACGCTATCGGATCCCCGCGCGCATGAACGATTGGACGAATTGCCGCTGGAAGAGCAGGAACGCGACCAGCAGCGGGCCCGTGGAGAGCAGCGTCGCCGCGGTGATGATCGACCAGTCGATGCCCTGGTCGCCGGCCGAGAAAACCTGCAACCCGACCGTCACCGGTCGCGTCTCCACCGAGTTCGTGATGATGAGCGGCCACAGGAAGTTGTTCCAGTGATACGACACCGAGACGAGCGCGTAGGCGAGGTACGTCGGCCGCGCGAGCGGAACGTACACCTTCCAGAGCGTCTGCAGCGGCGAGCAGCCTTCCACGCGTGCCGCCTCGTCGAGCTCGGCCGGGACCGTCTTGAACGTCTGCCGCAGCAGGAAGATGCCGAATGCGCTCGCCATGTACGGCAGGCCGATCGCCAGGATCGTGTCCTTGAGACCGAGCTCGGCCATGGTGCGATAGTTCTCGACGATCAGCACGTCGGGCATGATCATCAGCTGCACCAGGACGAGCGCGAAAGCGACGTTGCGGCCGGGGAAATCGAAGCGCGCGAAAGCGTACGCGGCCAGCGTCACGATGACGAGCTGCGCGGCGAGCACCATCGTCACGAGCATCATCGTGTTCAGGAAATACCGCGCGAACGGGGCGGCATTCCATGCCTTGACGAAGTTGTCGAGCGTGAGCGGCGCCGTGAGGCTGAGATGCGTCGAGAACTCGGCCGGATGGAACGCCGTCCAGAACGCATAGAGGAGCGGCAGCACCCACAGGAATCCGAGGAGCCAGGCCGCCGCGGTCTCCAGCGCACGCCAGAAACCAGCCGGATCGTAGACGCGGGTTGCGGCGGCGCTCACGTCGTTCACCGGTAATGCGTTCGGCGCTCGAGGAAGAGGAACTGCGCGAGCGCGGCGAGCCCGAGCAGCACCAGCAGCACCATCGTCAGCGCGGCCGCGTACGCCGAATCCCAGAACCGGAAGCCGGTCTCGTAGATGTAGTAGAGCAGGAGCTCGGTGGCATTGTCGGGCCCGCCTCGCGTCATCACGACGATGTGGTCGACCAGCCGGAATGCGTTGATCACCGCGTTCACGAGCACGAAGAGCGTCGTCGGCATCAGCAGCGGAAATGTGACGCGACGGAAGAAATACCATCGCGACGCGCCTTCGATCGCCGCCGCTTCCGCGAGATACGGCGACATCGACTGCAGCGCGGCGAGGTAGAAGATCATGAAGAAGCCCGCTTCCTTCCAGATCGCCACGACCATCACGGCAGGCAGCGCCGTCGCCCGGCTGCCGAGCCAGTTGTGGCTGCCCAGGCCGAGCGCGCCGAGCAGCTGCTCGAGCAGGCCGTAGCCCGGCGTGTAGAAGAACAGCCAGATGTTGGCCACGGCGATCATCGGAAGGATCGTCGGCGTGAAATACGCGAGACGCAGCACGCCGCGTCCGGGCAGGCGGCCGTTGACCCAGACCGCCATGACGAGCGCGATCGCGATCGACACCGGGATCGTGCCCGCGGCATACCAGAGGTTGTTGCTGAGCGCCTGCCAGAAGATCGGGTCGTCGACGAGCTGCCGGTAATTGTCGAGGCCGATGAAGACGGCCTTGCGCGCGCCGCGGGGCGTCGAGAAGAAGCTGTGCCACAGGTTGGCGATCGCGGGATAGTGCGTGAAAAGCGCGAGCAGCACCGCGGCGGGCAGCAGGAGCATCCACGCGTAGAGCCACTCGCGCGTGCGCGTGAGCGACGACGCGGCCAGCGCACCCGCCCCCCTCTCCCGCGTGGGGACAGGGGCCGGGGTCAGCGCCGCCGTCAGAGGCTGCGGCGTGTCGATCGAAGCGTTCCTACTTGTAAGCCTTCAGGATGCGATCGGCCTCGCGCTGCGCGTCCTTCATCGCCTGATCGGGTTTCTTGGTGCCCGTGAGCGCAGCCTGCAGGCCGTCGTTCAGCGCCTTGGTGACGCGCTGGTTGTCGTGCGTCGACAGCTCGGCCTTGGCGTACGGGAGCTGGTCGCGCGCGACCGCCGCCGCGGGAAAGCCGGCGACGTATTGCTTCATGACCGACGTGTCCCACGCGTCCTTGCGCACCGCGACGTAACCGGTGTCGATGCCCCACTGCGCCGCACGCTCCGGAGACGTCGCCCACTTGATGAACTTGAACGCGGCCTCGCGCTGCTGCGGGGTCGACTTCTTGAAGAGGTAGAAATTCCCGCCGCCCGTGGGACTGCCCCGTTGCTTGTTCGCCGGCAGCATGGCGACGCCGAAGTCGAACTTCGCGTTGTTCTTGACGTTCGTGAGGTTGCCGGTGGTGGTCCAGATCATCGCCACCTTGCGCTCGAAGAAGTCCTTCGGCGTGGTGCCCCACTCCACGATTCCCGGCGGATGCACCTTGTACTTGTTCACGAGGTCGACCCAGTACTGCAGCGCCTCGATGACCGCGGGCTTGTCGTAGTAGACCTCGGTTCCCGCCTGGTTCATGAGATTTGCGCCGTTTTCGATCGCGAGTCCCTGGAACAGCCAGTACGGGAACCCCGACGATGGAATCTGGACGCCCCACTGCGTGACTCGGCCCGATGCGTCGCGCTTGGTGAGCTTCTGCGCGTACTCGGTCATCTCGTGCCAGGTCGCCGGCGGCTTGTTGGGGTCGAGACCCGCCTCCTTGAAGAGATCCTTGTTGTAGTAGAGCACGATGGTCGACCGCTGAAACGGAATGCCCCACGTCTTGCCGCCCGTCTGGCTGTTCTCCATGAACGCCGGATAGAAGCTCTTCAGCCAGTCGCGATCCTCGCGCGTCTTGATGAGGTCGTCGAACGGCACGATGGCGTCCTCGTCGATGAGCGTGAACATGTCGGTCGACAGCAGGATCGACGTGACCGGCGGCTCGCCGCTCTTCACGGCGGTCAACGCCTTCGCGATGGACTCCTGATAGCTGCCGGAATAGATCGGGCGCAGCTTGATGCCGGGGTTCTCCTTCTCGAAGTCGGCCGCGTAGCCGTCGATGATCTTGGTGATCGGACCGCCCACGGCGACCGGATAGTAGAACGGCACCTCGACCGGCGCCTGCGCGAGCGCCAGGCCGGCAAACAACGCCGCGGCGAGCGCCGCGGCACTTCCCAACCATCGAACGAACGCCATGAGTCCTCCTCCCTTGTGATGAACCGGATGTCGCTTCAGGCCATGCGCGTCTCGGCAGGCCGCGCGACGGGAACGTGCGCGCGCGCGCCGGACGTGTCGAAGAAATGCTGCGCACCGGGTGCCCATGTGAGCCATGCGGCGTCCCCCGGGCGCAGCGCGACGCTGCCCTGCACCCGCACCGCGATCGAATGGTTGCCGATGGCGCAGGTGATGAGCGAATCCCCGCCCAGATATTCGACGTGCTCGACGCCGGTGCGCACGCCACGCTCGAACGCGAGCGCGATGTGCTCGGGGCGGATGCCGAGCGTGCCGCCGGCGCATTCGGCCGGCAGCACGACCGGACCTTCGGTGCCGGCGATCGCCGCGCCGTCGGCGATGCGGACGAGCGGCAGCACGTTCATGGGCGGCGTGCCGATGAACCGCGCGACGAACACGTTGGCCGGTGACTCGTACAGCTCGACCGGCGTGCCGTTCTGCTCGACCCGCCCGGCGTTGAGCAGCACCACGCGATCGGCCATCGACATTGCCTCGACCTGGTCGTGCGTGACGTAGACCATCGTGATCCCGAGCTTGCGCTGCAGTGCGCGGATCTCGAGCCGCATGCCGGCGCGAAGCTGCGCGTCGAGGTTGGACAGCGGCTCGTCCATCAGGCACACCGGCGCCTGCGCGATGATCGCCCGGCCGAGCGCGACGCGCTGCTGCTGGCCGCCGGACAGCTGCGAAGGCTTGCGCGCGAGAAGCGGCGTCAGGCCGAGCAGCGCGGCGGTGCGCTCGAGCCGTTCGGCGCGATCGCGGGGCGGCACCTTGCGCACGTGCAGCCCGAACGTGATGTTCTCCGCCACGCTGAGATGAGGAAACAGGGCATAGCTCTGGAACACCATCGCGATGTTGCGCGCCGAAGGCGGCAGGTCGGTGACGTCCTGCTCGCCGATCGTGATGCGTCCGGCGTCCGGCGTCTCGAGTCCCGCGATCAGGCGCAGCGTGGTGGACTTCCCGCAGCCGGAGGGACCGAGCAGGACGTTGAGCGTGCCGGGCGCGAACGCGAAGCTGATGCCGTCGACCGCATGAACGCGGCCTTCGGCGGTCGCCCAATGCTTGCTGACGCCCGTTGCCGCGATCGCCGCCACGAAACCCGCGCGAGCGCTGCAGTCAGCCGAACAGCGCCGTCAAGGCGGCGCCCGGATCGGGTGCGCGCATGAACGCCTCGCCGACGAGGAACGCGTGCACGCCGTGACGGCGCATCTGCGCGACGTCGCGCTGGGCGAGGATGCCGCTTTCGGTCACCACGAGGCGATCCGCCGGGACGCGGGGCAGCAGCTCGAGCGTGGTCTGCAGCGAGACGTTGAACGTGCGCAGGTTACGATTGTTGATGCCGAGCAGCGCGCCGGGCAGCGCGAGCGCACGGTCGAGCTCGCGCGCGTCGTGCACCTCGACCAGCACGTCGAGCCCGTATTCGCGTGCGCAGGCGTTGAGCTCGGCAAGGCGCGCGTCGTCGAGCGCCGAGACGATCAGCAGCACCGCATCGGCGCCGATCGCGCGCGATTGCGCGACCTGGTACTCGTCGAGGATGAATTCCTTGCGCAGGACAGGCAGCTTGCACGCCTCGCGTGCCGCGACCAGATACTGGTCGGAACCCTGGAAGTACTTCGCGTCGGTCAGCACCGACAGGCACGCGGCGCCCGCGCGCTCGTATGCCGCGGCGATCGCCGGCGGATCGAACGCCGCGCGAATGACGCCGCGACTGGGACTCGCCTTCTTGATCTCGGCAATCACCGCCGGCTTGTCGTTGTCGACGCGCTCGCGCAGCGCGCGCTCGAACCCCCGCGGCGCCGGCGCGGCGCGCGCGTCGCGGTCGACGTCGGCAAAGGGCTTCGCGAGCTGCGCGGCGATGATCTCGGCGCTCTTGTCGGCGACGATGCGCGCGAGGATATCGCTCTGCGATGCCTGGACCGCGGCCGTCATGCCTTGACCGCCAGCCTTTGCGTGGTCGCGACGAAGCGCTCGAGCGCGCGCAGGGCGTCGCCGCTTGCAATCGCGCCGCGCGCCACCTCGATGCCTTCGCCGATCGACGGCGCCACGCCCGCGGCGTACAGCGCCGTGCCCGCGTTGAGCGTCACGATCTCGCGCGGCGTGCCTTCGATGTTGCGCAGCGCCTCGAGCACCATTTCCTTGGACTCGAGCGCGTCCTTCACCTTCAGGCCGCGGTTGGACTTCATGTGCAGGCCGAAGTCCTCGGGGTGGATCTCGTATTCCACCACCTCGCCGTTGCGAAGCTCCCCCACCATGGTGGCGGCACCGAGCGAGACTTCGTCCATGCCGTCCTTGCCGTACACGACGAGCACGTGCCCGGCGCCGAGGCGCTGCAGCACGCGCACGTGGATGCCGACCAGGTCGGGATGGAACACGCCCACCAGCTGATTGCGCGCACCGGCGGGATTGGTCAGCGGGCCCAGGATGTTGAAGATCGTGCGAACGCCGAGCTCCTTGCGCACCGCCGCGGCATGCTTCATCGCGCCGTGATGGTTCGGCGCGAACATGAAGCCGATGCGGCATTCGTCGATGCACGTGGCGACCTGCTGCGGCGTCAGCATGATGTTGGCGCCCAGCGCTTCGAGAACGTCCGCGCTGCCGGACTTCGACGACACGGAGCGGTTGCCGTGCTTGGCCACGCGCGCGCCCGCGGCGGCGGCGACGAACATGGATGCGGTGGAGATGTTGAACGTGTGCGAAGCGTCGCCGCCGGTGCCCACGACGTCGAGCAGGTGATCCTGGTCGGCGACCTCCACCTTGGTCGCGAACTCGCGCATCACCTGCGCCGCCGCCGCGATCTCGCCGATCGTCTCCTTCTTGACGCGAAGGCCGACGGTCAGCGCGGCAATCATCACGGGCGACACCTCGCCGCTCATGATGCGGCGCATCAGCGACAGCATCTCGTCGTGGAAGATCTCGCGATGCTCGATCGTCCGCTGGAGCGCGTCGGTCAGTGTTATCGCCATGATGTCAACGAAGCTCGCGCGTGCGGCGCCGCGTCAGGTCGACGCGGCAGGCGATCTGCGCCTGCTCGCCGACCGGCTCGCGCGCTGCGAGCTCGCGCACGAATCCGCAATGCGACGTGCGATACGCGGCGAAGTCGCGCACGGACTTGGCGAGCGCCGCGTGGATTCCCGGCTTGCCGGTGGCCTGCTCGACGCTGCGCGCCTTCTGCGCGAGACTCGCTTCGGCGTTGGCGAGCTCTGTGTTCGCGTCCTTCTCCTGGTTGACGAGGCACTGCATCACGGCGGCCTGATTGCCGGCCGTCACGCAATCCTCGTACGCGCCGGCGTACGCGAGCGGCGCCAGCGGCGCGAAAGCGACCAGGCAGGCGGCACGAACCCCGCGCTTCACGCAGTCCCCAGGAAATTGGCCAGCAGGCGCTTGCCGTGCTGCGTGAGGATGGCCTCGGGATGAAACTGCACGCCTTCCACCGCGTAGCTCACGTGCCGCACGCCCATGATCTCCCCGTCATCCGCCGTAGCGGTCACCTCGAGCGCCGCGGGCAGGCTGTCGCGCTCGATCGCGAGCGAATGATACCGGGTTGCGCTGAAAGGCGAAGGCAGTCCGTCGAAGACTCCGGTGCCGTCGTGCGAGACGGGCGAGAGCTTGCCGTGCATGACGCGCTGCGCGCGGATCACCCGCCCGCCGAACGCCTGTCCGATCGCCTGGTGGCCGAGACACACGCCCAGGATCGGGACGCGGCCCGCGAAGCGCTGGATCAGCGGCACGGAAATGCCCGCCTCGGCCGGCGTGCAGGGCCCGGGCGAGATGACGATCCGGTCGGGCGCGCGCGTCTCGACTTCGTCGAGCGTGATCGCGTCGTTGCGAACGACCTCGACCTTGGCGCCGAGCTCGCCCAGGTACTGGACCAGGTTGTAGGTGAAGCTGTCGTAGTTGTCGATCATCAGGACCATGGCGGCCCCCAAGTGCTTGAATCGATTGACGCCGACGACGATGGCGGCGCAAGCGCGCGATCGCCGCGAACCGGGATGGCCCGACAGGGCCTTACAGAATGGCTACCGCCATCGCCGCGTGGTGGCGGCAGGATCGAGGAAGGCGACTGAGGCGTTCACAGGCGAACATTAGCGGGAACGCGCGATGCGGGCAAGATCGCGGGTGGCGTTCCTGCCGGCGACGGGCATGCAACGGCGTCCCGCACACGGGCGACGAGTATGTCGCGCCTGCGACTGCCAAAAAAAACGCCCCGGCTGGCCGGGGCGTTCCTGGAATTGCCTTCGCGCCGTGCGTTACGGCCCGCGCCGGAACATGCCCGCGATGAGCGAGACGACGAACAGCACGAGGAACACGAAGAACAGGACCTTGGCGATCTCGGCGGCACCGACGGCGATTCCGGTGAAGCCGAATATCGCGGCGATGACGGCGATGACGAAGAACACGGCTGCGTAATGAAGCATGATGGTCTCCTTGTGTGGGTCGGACGATGAGTAGCGGGTGACGCTGTCGCTTTACGAATATTGCGAGATCAGTCGAAATCGCCTGCGGAGAGGCCCAGACCCGCGAGGCGGTCCTCGTCGGGATCGAATCCATCACCGCCCGCGTTGAGCGCCTCGAGCAGCTCCCAGTCGTCTTCGGCCGGGAGACAGCTCGCGTCCAGCAAGGGCACGGTGGGCGCTGTTACACGAAGCTGGGTGGTCGGCGCGCGCATGGCCATCAGACCTCCCCTTGACCCGGCTTCGGTGCGGAGGTGTCTTCGGCTCCGACGTTGCTGGACTTGCGCTCGAGCGCGGGATCCTCTTCCTTCGCGTGACGCTTGCCTTCTGCTTCGGCCGCGGCCATCTGGAGCGCCTCGGCTTCCGTATCCGGTGCGGCGTCGCGCGCGGCCTGGTCGACCTTGCCCGACTCGATGAAGCGCTTGGTGCGCTCGTTGTAGTCGCGCGTCGCCTGGTAGTTGCCTTCGCCGTGGACGTTCTGCTGTCCCTGCTGGCGGTTGTCGCCGCTCGACGTGCCCGACCCGCCCTGCTGGCCGGACGATTCCCCCGGACGGCTCGGATTCGGTTCGCGTTGATTGGTCCCCATTGTCGATCGCTCCTCGAACGCTTCTGTTGTCTTCATTTGCCGCACAACGCGCGGCACCGTGGGACGCATTCTGGAGCGCGGGCCCGTCAGGGTCAGTCGGTACGGGCCCGAAGTTGATGTCGGCGCCGCCGTGGCGCCGGTGTCGCGTGCCGTCCTACGCGGCGATCAGGCCTCGGCCGTGGATACGGCGAGCTCGGGATGCCAGGGAAGCGTGACGCCTCCGGCAGGATCCTCTTCAGCGACGAACGAGACGAGCGGCATGCCGGAGCGCACTCGGCCGAACATGGTCGCGAATGCGACGTCGGCCGCGTCGCGCCCCGTGCCGATGCGTATGAGACCCGTGAGCGGAGAGATGCCCGTCGCGTCGAACAGCCACCAGCGATCGCCGATGAACGCTTCGGCGTACGAATGGAAGTCGGGCGGCCCGAGCGCGGGGTCCGCGCCGTAGTCGACGCCGGTGACGAAGCGCGTCGGATAGTTGAGTGCGCGCAGAAGGGCGATGGTCAAGTGCGCGAAATCGCGGCATACGCCTGCGCCCTGGTTGAACGTCTCGAGCGCGGACGTCGAGGTGCCCGACGTGCCGACCTGGAAGCGGATACGCTCGCGCACCCATTGCGTGACGGCCTGCGCCTGCGCGAAACCCGCGGGCAGGTGACCGAACTCGCGCCACGCCATCGCCTGCACGTGGTCGGTCTGGCAATAGCGGCTCGGCCAGAGATAACGCAGCACCTGCGCCGGCAACTCCGCGATCGGCCCGCTCACCACGCGCGCGGGGTCGCGCATGTGGTGCTCGACTTCGACGAGCGCCTCGTAGTGCACGGTGAACGGTCCCGGACTTTGCGCTACCGTGCGCAGCAGACGATTGCCGGTCGAGGGCTCGGTCTCGAGCTTGAGCGGCGATTGCGGCGAGACGCTCGCCGATTCATCGAGCACGCGCTGCTGCGGCGTGCACGCCGCGTGCACGTTGAAGATGAAATCCGTCGGCGCGAGAACCTCGTACTGCAGCTCGACCTTGTAGCGAATGCGCGTACGGTTGCCGGCGGCCTCCGTGGCTTGATCGCGCACGGTCAGGAGGGTGGCAGGTCGAAGTACGGGTTGAATCCCGCGGCCGACCGTCCTTCCTCGGAGCCGACCGGATCGAAGTCGAGGATCGCCGTGGGACGCATGACCTCGGCGTCGACCAGCACCTTGCAACCGGGAATGAGATCGAGGCCGAGCGCCGCGTATTGCGCGCTCACCGCGGGATCCGGATCGATGATGTACCAGGTGCGACGTCGCTTGTGCGCGTCGACCGTCACGACGATCGAATGCAGCGTTCCCATGGGCGCGCAGGCCTTGCGCGCGCGCGACTTGTCGAGCGGCGGCGGCACGCGTTCACGGCGGCCTTGCGCGTGATCGGCGGAAGCGCCGGGAAACATCGCTTGCGACGCGCGCACGAATTGTCGCGTGGCGGCGCGTAGTTCGAATTTGTCCATGGGGTGTGCTCCGATGCAGTTCCCGGACGAGAGCAGGCCGCGTGCCAGACGCGGGGATCCACGATAGCCCCGCGCCCAATCCGGCGCAAGCGCGCAACCCTGCCGATGCAAGCAGGAATTACCGCGGGCCAGCGGTAAAATGTTCCGGGGCTGTCAGTTTGTAGGCGTGATCAACCGAGATGGGGGCTCAGGCCTCCGCATCAAGGCCGAGCTGCACCATTTCGGCGGCGCGCAACACGGCACGCGCCTTGTTCTGAGTTTCCTGCCACTCGCTCTCCGGCACGGAGTCGTGCACGATGCCCGCACCCGCCTGCACATAGAGCACGCCATCCTTGACGATCGCCGTGCGGATCGCGATGGCGAGGTCCATGTCGTCCTGGAAACTCACGTAGCCGACTGCGCCCGCGTACACGCCGCGGCGGAAAGGCTCGAGCTCGTCGATGATCTCCATGGCGCGTACTTTCGGCGCGCCGCTCACGGTGCCCGCCGGGAACGACGCGGCCAGCACGTCGAAGCTCGTTGCGCCGGGCGCGAGCGTGCCTTCGACGTTGCTCACCATGTGCATCACGTGCGAGTAGCGCTCGACCGCGAACTGGTCGGTGACGCGCACGCTGCCGATCGCGGCGACGCGGCCGACGTCGTTGCGTCCGAGGTCGAGCAGCATCACGTGCTCGGCGATCTCCTTCGGATCCGCGGTCATCTCCGCGGCGAGGCGCTCGTCGGCGTCGCGCGTCGCGCCGCGCGGTCGCGTGCCTGCTATGGGGCGCACGGTAACGGTCGTGCCTTCCTTGCGCACCAGGATCTCGGGTGACGCGCCGACGACGTGAAAGTCGCCGAAGTCGTAATAGAACATGTACGGCGACGGATTGAGCGAGCGCAGCGCGCGGTACAGCGAGATCGGCGATGCGGAAAACGGCAGGCGCAGCCGCTGCGACAGCACGACCTGCATGATGTCGCCCGCGGCGATGTATTCCTTGGCGCGCCGCACGGCGCACTGGAACGCCTCCGCGCCCGTCTCGCTTTGCGCATGCGTCACCGCGCTCGCGGTCTGGAACGGAATCGTGGGCGCGGCGCGCAGCTTGCGGCGCAGCGCCTGCAGCCGATCGTGCGCCTCCCAGTACGCGTTCTCCGCCGCGGGATCCGCGTAGACGATGAGATAGATCTTGCCGGCGAGGTTGTCGATGACCGCGAGCTCGTCGGTGAACATGAGCAGCATGTCCGGAAGCTCGTCGAGCGGGCTCGACTGCGACGGCGCATGCTCGGCCAGGCGCGCCTCGATGTGCCGCACGGTGTCGTAGCCGAAGTAGCCCGCGAGCCCGCCGCAGAAACGGGGCAGCCCCGACTGCGGTGCCGCGCGGTAGCGCCCCATGAACGACTGGAGGAAGCGCAGCGGATCGCCTTCGTGACGCTCGACGACGCCGCCGCGGTCCTCGACCTCGACGCGCCGCCCGCGCACGCGGATGCGGATCTTCGCCGGCAGCCCGATGAAAGAATAGCGCCCGAACCGCTCGCCGCCGACGACCGACTCGAGCAGGAACGTGTAGCGCTGGTTGGCGAGCTTCAGATAGAGCGACAGCGGCGTGTCGAGATCGGCGAACGACTCGAGCACGAGCGGAATGCGGTTGTAGCCTTGCGCGGCGAGCGCGCGGAATTCGGCTTCGGTGATCACGGGAGTCTCCCGGAGGGCAGCTACTGGGGCGTCGCTTGATGGTGCAGGCGCGCGACGCCAGGGCGCGCGGGGGTCAGGAGCGGCGCCAGCGGCGCCACGCCCCCGTGCGCCAGCGCGTGAGCGCGCGGCCGGCAGAGGAGTCGAGCAGGATCGAGTCCATGGTCGAGCCGCGACTATAGCACCGTGCCCAGCTCGCGCCGCATCGCCGCGATCGTCGTCGCGTAGTCGCCGGAGCCGAAGATCGCGCTGCCGGCAACGAACGTGTCCGCGCCCGCGCGCGCGACCTCGGCGATGTTCGACGCTTTCACGCCGCCGTCGACCTCGAGGAGGATGTCGCGGCCGTTGCGCTCGGTCGCGGCATCGATCAGCTTGCGCGCGGCGCGCAGCTTGTCGAGCGCGTGCGGGATGAACGACTGGCCGCCGAAGCCCGGATTCACCGACATGATCAGCACGAGATCGAGCTTGTCGAGCGTATGCATGAGCCAGTCGAGCGGCGTCGCGGGGTTGAACACGAGCCCCGCCTTGCAGCCGCTGTCGTGGATGAGCCCGATCGTGCGATCGACGTGCTCCGATGCCTCGGGATGGAAGCTGATGATCGATGCGCCCGCCTGCGCGAAATCGGGAACGATTCGATCGACCGGCTTCACCATCAGGTGCACGTCGATGGGAATGGTGGCGTGCGGGCGGATCGCCGCGCACACGAGCGGGCCGACGGTGAGATTCGGAACGTAATGGTTGTCCATCACGTCGAAATGCAGGAAATCGGCGCCCGCCGCCTCGACGGCGCGCACTTCATCGCCGAGCCGCGCGAAGTCCGCCGACAGCAGCGAGGGGGCGATCCGGTAGCTGCGCGCCATGTCGCTATAATCTCACGGCGGTTGAAGTGCCGCAGCACCAGCATGTCGGAGAGCAAGCGCTACGAAATCCAGGTGGTGGCGAAGCCGTCGTTTCTCGCCGATCAATCGGACCCGGCGAAGAACCAGTTCGTGTTCGCCTATACGATCACCATCACCAACACCGGGAACGTCACCGCGCAGCTCATCAGCCGCCATTGGCTCATCACCGACGCCGAGCACCGCGTGCAGGAAGTGAAAGGCCTTGGTGTGGTCGGGCAGCAGCCGGTGCTGAAGCCGGGCGAGAGCTTCGAATACACGAGCGGCGCGAGCCTGCCCACCGCCGTGGGAACGATGCGCGGCAGCTACCAGATGCTGGCCGAGGACGGTCACGCGTTCGACGCGGACATCCCGACGTTCACGCTGTCGGTGCCTCGCACCCTGCACTAGCGCTTCGTGTCGTCGGAGTCACGATCGCGGCGGCGCGCGGGACGCATGGTCCACCACACGATCGCAACCAGGATCGCGCCCGCCAGCAACGATTCGAACACCAGCCAGCCCATGCTCAATGCCTTCGCGCGCCGGTGCGCGCTGTACGTGATCGTCGCGTTCGGACTGTCGGCGTGCCAGGTCGCGCCCGTCAAGCCGCCGCCGGCCCGCGTCCCACCCACACGTGCGGTTTACACGCCGGTCGCGTTCGACGCGCTGCCCGGATGGACCGGCGATGCGATCGACGCCGCGTGGCCCGCATTCCTGATCGGTTGTCGAGCGCTGCTGAACCGCGGCGATCCGGTATGGCAGGCGCCCTGCGCGGCGGCATCCGAGGCCGATCCTCGCGACGCCGCCGGGGCACGACTTTTCTTCGAAGCGCATTTTACGGCGTACCGGATCGCCGACGACGCGGGAACGGACACCGGCCTTTTCACGGGCTACTACGAACCGCTGCTGCAAGGGTCGCGCGTGGCGACTGTGCGCGACGGCGTGCCGCTCTATGCGCCGCCCGATGATCTACTGGTGGTCGAGCTGAGCGACCTCTATCCCGAGCTCAAGGGCAAGCGCGTCCGCGCGCGGCTCGACGGACGCCGCGTGGTGCCGTACTGGACGCGCGCCCAGATCGACGCGGGAAAGGCTCCGGTCGACGGCAAGGTCGTCGCCTGGGTCGCCGATCCGGTCGAGGCGTTCTTCCTCGAGATCCAGGGCTCGGGCCGGATTCAGCTCGACGACGGCAGCGTGATGCGCGTCGGCTACGCCGATCAGAACGGACAGCCGTTCCGCTCCGTCGCGCGTGTGCTGATCGATCGCGGAGAGCTGACCGCCGACACGGCGTCGATGCAGGCCATCAAGGCCTGGGGGCGCCGACATCCCGAGCAGCTTCCGGCGTTGCTCGAGGCGAATCCGAGCTACGTCTTCTTCCGCGAGGTCGCGCCGCCCGTGCCCGGCACGCTGGAGGCGCGAATCGACGGCCCGATCGGAAGCCTGGGCGTGCCGCTCCTCGCCGAGCGCACGATCGCCGTCGACCCGCGGTACGTGCCGCTGGGCGCGCCCGTGTTCATCGACACGACGCGCCCGCTGTCGAACACGCCGCTGCAGCGGCTCGTGCTCGCGCAGGACACCGGCGGCGCGATACGCGGCATCGCGCGCGCGGACTTCTTCTGGGGATTCGGCGACAGCGCCGCGCGCGAGGCGGGACGCATGCGCCAGCAGGGACGCATGTGGCTGCTGTGGCCGCGCGACGCCGCGCCGCCGGTCGCGCGCTGAGGAGATGAAAAAAGCCCCGCCGGAGCGGGGCCTTTTGCGGAACGCAGCGCGGGGCGTTTTAGCGCCGGCGCAGCCTCCAGCCGGTGAGAGACGCGAGAACGAGCATCAATGCAATCAGCGCCCACTGGCTCAGCGTCGGCACGGGCAAGCCCTGCGGCGCCCCGCCCGTTACGATCTGGCAGGCGGCCCCGCTGTCGGCGACGACCATGCCGTCGATGCCGGGCGTTGGGGTATGGCCGAGTTCGAGCACCGCGGTCGGACCGCTGGCCGTGAAGACTTTCGTCGCGACCTGCCACGTGTCGCCCGAGACCGACCCGCTGGACGTGAAGTCGGTACTGTTGCCGTCGACGGTCATGCGCAGCGTCCCGCCCGACCAGCCCGATCCGCCGCCATTGGGCAGCAGCGTGGCCTGTTGCCATTCCACGGCCACCTGGTACGTCACGCCGGCCGTCAGTCCGGTCAGCGTGGTCGTCCAGGTTTCGACGTACGAGGTGTCCTCGTTGAGGAACAGCCCCATCGTGCCGCCCGACGTCGACGAGCCACTGACGTTCGAGACGGTGTAGCCGCCACCGGGCCACAGTCCGTTGCCGTTGATCACGTCGGGCGAGCCCTGGGCGACGTTCCACCCGGGCGGCGCGAACGACACGCCGGTCGATCCGCCGATCGGCGGCGGGTCCACGCAGACCTGAGCCAGGCTCAGCTGCGACACACCCATCAAAGTCACGATTACCAATGACGACAATAGCCGGTTGCTGACGCCCAGCAGACGCACCATCGGTTCCCCCCGAGAAGACGCGAGCGCAAGGCGCCCGCAATGACCGGACCGCGCACTCCCTGCGCGGTCCATAAAGCAAATTAATTCCCTTTCAGAAAGCCGTCAACGGTTTTCTGACAGGTTTCCGACAGGTCGTTGCGGCGCGACAACAGCGCGCCAGGATCAGGCGGGCCGAGCTTCCAGCACGTCGTGGGCCTGCCGGTCGGCGTGGTACGACGAGCGCACCAGCGCACCGACGGCGGCGTGACGAAAGCCCAACGCGTACGCCTGGCGCTCGAGCTCGGCGAACGCGTCCGGGTGGACGTAACGGGCAACGGGCAGGTGGCCGGCAGATGGCTGGAGATACTGTCCGAGCGTCAGCATGTCGATGTCGTGCGCGCGCATGTCGCGCATCGTCGCGACGATTTCGTCGTCGGTCTCGCCCAATCCCACCATCAGCCCCGACTTGGTGGGAATCGCCGGAAAGCGCGCCTTGAACTGCCGCAGCAGCTGCAGCGAGTGCGCGTAATCGGATCCCGGCCGTGCCTGCCGGTAGAGGCGGGGCACGGTTTCGAGATTGTGGTTCATGACGTCGGGCGGCGCGGCGGCCAGGATGTCGAGCGCGCGGTCGAGGCGACCGCGGAAGTCGGGAACGAGGACCTCGATCTGCGTGTTGGGCGAGCGCTCGCGCACCGCGCGGATGCAATCCACGAAATGCTGCGCGCCGCCGTCGCGCAGGTCGTCGCGGTCGACGCTCGTGATGACGACGTAACGCAGGCGCAGCGCCGCGATGGTGTCGGCGAGATGGGTCGGCTCTTCGCGGTCGAGCGGCAACGGACGCCCGTGACCGACGTCGCAGAACGGGCAGCGGCGCGTACAGATGTCGCCCATGATCATGAACGTCGCCGTGCCCTTGCCGAAGCATTCGCCGATGTTCGGGCACGAGGCTTCCTCGCACACCGTGTGCAGCTTGTGCTCCCGCAGGATCTGCTTGATCTCGTAGAAGCGCGGCGACGACGGCGCGCGCACGCGGATCCACTCCGGCTTGCGCAGCGCCGGCGCGGCGACCACCTTGATCGGGATGCGGGCGGTCTTGCTTGCGCCCTTGTGCTTGTCGCCGGCGCGTACCGCGGTATCGGGAAGGCGCGTGTCGCTCATGACCGCGTCAGTCTACGCGAACGGGGTGGGCGAACCCTGCGCACAGATGGCGTGCGAGCGCCGGCCCGGCCTCGGCGGTCGACAGCAGGACGCCGAGATCCGCGAGCTGCGTGACCGCGAGGCCCGGATAGCCGCACGGATCGATGTCCGAGAACGGGCCGAGGTCCATCGCCACGTTGACGGCGACCCCGTGATACGTGCAGCCCTTGCGCACCTTCAGTCCGAGCGCTGCGAGCTTGGCCTCACCGCCGTCGCATGCGACGTACACGCCGGGCGCGCTCGTCTTGCCGTACGCCGCGACGCCGTGGGTGGCGAGCCACTCGATCACCGCGCGCTCCAGCGTTCGCACGAGCGCGCGCACGCCGATCCGCATGCGGCGAAGATCGACAAGCGTGTACGCCACGAGCTGGCCGGGGCCGTGGTACGTGACCTGGCCGCCGCGATCGACCTTCTGAACGGGGATGCCGTTTTCGCGCAGGAGATGCTCGCGGCGCGCCGCGAGTCCCAGCGTGTACACCGGCGGATGCTCGGTGAGCCAGACCTCGTCCGGCGTATCGGCGTCGCGGCGATCGGTGAATGCCCGCATCGCGTGCCAGCATGCGTCGTAATCGGTGACACCGAGCGTGACCACGCGTGTCGGCGGCGCGTCGCGCACGCCGCGCGGCGCGCTGGCAACCGTCGGGCCGCCGGCTGCGGCGCTCACAGGACCATCGTCACCATCGGGTTCGCGCAAAGCGCACGGTACAGCCCATCGAGCTGCTCGCGCGACGTCGCGTTGATGGTCGCGGTCAGCGACAGATAGTTGCCGGCGCTCGACGCGCGCATCTCCAGGGTCGACGCGTCGAAGTCCGGCGCGTGCGCGTGCACGATCGCGAGGACCTCCTGCGCAAAGCCCGGCTGGGTCTTCCCCATGATCTTGATGGGGAAAACGCAGGGGAACTGTAGCGGGCTGACCTGGGCGGCGACGGGTTCGAGAGCCATAGGGGCCAATATGCGGCCGCCGCCGGCCCGACGCAACCGGCCCGCGAGCCCGTGCCGTCAGGCCTGGTACATGTACTGGCGGGTGAGCGGGTGCGGCAGCTTTCCGTTCTGCAGCGGCTTGCCGGCGAGGATCTGCCACAGCGACAGCCACCCGCGCTCGAAGCCGTGCGCCGATCCGGCCATGTAGATGCGCCACACCCGGTAGCGCTCCTCGCCTACTTCCCTGCGGGCCGCTTCGGCGTTCGACTCGAGCCGCTCGACCCAGTGCCACAGCGTGCGCGCGTAATGCTCGCGCAGCGC
>Ga0068857_100000503_pt1 | contig 28036 bp, 25 predicted proteins | sample KBSCornC72_FD_66591 | JGI IMG/M metagenome (GOLD analysis project Ga0068857, IMG submission 66591) | Corn rhizosphere microbial communities from Kellogg Biological Station, Michigan, USA - KBS Corn C7-2 | ecosystem: Host-associated > Plants > Roots > Rhizosphere > Soil ...
AATGCCGTCACGCTGCATGTAGTATGTGAGCGCATGCTGCTTTGCAGCCTATATGGGAGGCCAGGAGCGTCACTTGAACGCACATGTCTCACAAGGCGGTTGGCCGGTTCTTGTGCTGAATGCGGATTTCCGGCCGCTCAGCTATTATCCGCTGTCGCTGTGGTCCTGGCAGGATGCGATCAAGGCGGTGTTTCTTGAGCGCGTCAACATTGTCGAGCACTACGATCGCGCGATTCGAAGCCCAAGTTTCGAGATGCGGCTGCCAAGCGTGGTGTCGCTGAAATCCTTTGTCGCCCCGACCACCCATCCCGCCTTCACCCGGTTCAACGTGTTCCTGCGGGACCGCTTCGCCTGCCAATATTGCGGGGCGCCGGAGGATCTGACGTTCGATCACATCATTCCGCGCAGCAAGGGCGGCCAGACAACGTGGGAAAATGTCGTCGCGGCCTGTTCGCCATGCAACCTTCGGAAAGGCAATCTGACCCCGCAACAGGCCCGCATGTTTCCGCGGCAATCACCATTCGCGCCGACCGTCCATCAATTGCATCGGAACGGCCGGCTGTTCCCGCCGAACTATCTGCACGATAGCTGGCTCGATTATCTCTATTGGGACACCGAGCTCGATCCGTAGTCCATATCCACGCGGCTCAGGAAATATCCCGTACAGCAACGCGCAGGGACAACCGCATCGGCAGTGTGCTCGGCCGCAGGGTCACGCGTTGTATCGGCCAGACGTCCGCACCGGGCACGAGGTGCAGATCGAAGTGATGCATCAGCACAGCGAGGATGATTGTCGCCTCCTGCAGGGCGAAGGCGGCGCCAATGCAGGTCCGGGGTCCTATACCAAACGGCAAATAAGCGAAGCGCCCAATCTCGTTTCGCGCGCTTGCCATGAACCGCGACGGATCGAAGACGTCAGGGCGGTCCCACCAGCACCGGTGGCGATGCAGCACATAGGGGGAGATCACGATGAGCGAGCCCCGCTTCACCGGCGCGTTCCCGAGATCATCCGATTCGACCGCCTGTCGGCTGAGCGCGGCAATCGGCGGATAAAGCCGCAGCGCCTCGTCCACGACCGCTCTTGTCACCAGGAGCCTGTCGGCGAGACCTTCTGTGCCGGCACCAATCTCACGGTCGACCTCATCCTGCACCCGACTGCGCCAGTGGGCCGACTGCGAGAGCAAAAACAACGACCATGCCAGCGTGTTCGCGGTGGTCTCGTGCCCCGCCGACAGGAACGTCAGAATGTTCGACCGGACTTCGGTGAGGGTCATCCGTTGCCCTGTGGAGGGGTCGAGCGCCCGCAGCAACAGCGTCAAGAGATCGTCCGGGATATGCCCGGATGAAGGCTCGCATAGCTTTCGCTGTCTCGCCTCGATCAGATCGTCGATGACCCCTTCGAAATAGGTCATCGTCTGACTCAGTCGCGCCTGTCCGGGACGTGACACCCACGCGGGCACCCTCAACAGATCCAGCATGCCGATTTTGCCGATCCCGCCGAAATAGGCATTCATGGCCAGCCGGAAATCTTCGGCGTCTCCGCCAATCCCATCGGAGAAGATCGTGAGCGCCAGCACGTTCAGTGTCACCAGCGCCATTTCGGCCCCGGCATCGATAACGGCGTCCCGTCCGAGCCGCTGCCATTTTGCTGCCAATGCATTGGCAGCCACAAGCATCGATTGCGCGAAGGAATTCACCGTCCGCTTGGCAAATAGCGGGGCCAGCGTGCGCCGCTGCACCTCCCACCTTGGTCCTTCGACGCTGAGCAGACCGTCCTCCAGTCCATTGGAGAGGATGCGCCGCTGGATCGGGTCCTTGCGGTAATTTCCGGCATTATCGAGAAGGACGCGCTTGATCGCGGCGGGCTCGTGCACCAGCACGGCTTCGACAAAGGGAAGTCCGACCTTGGCAATCGGCTCCTGGAAGAATTCAGCGCTCCAGCACTCGATGGGATTTCGCGCAAGCTTCGTAAGCAATTCCAGGAATCCCAACCGTCGCTCCGGCGGGCGTGGAGCGGGCGGGCAGTAATCGCTCGTCAAGCCATCAAGCATGGAATTGAGCAATGGCCACTATGGGTTGCCATGACGCGAAAACAAAAAAATATAACGGGGGCTCCGCTGTTGCGAAGCCCCCCAACCAGGGGAATCAGAGGTGAGGTCCCTTTCCTGGTTCACCAGGTCCGGGTGCCGAAGCTGAAGCCGATGCTGGGTCCACCGCCATAGTAACCATAGCCGCGATCGTAGTAGCCGGGTCCGCCATAGTAGCCGTAGCTCCGGCGAACCACGTAACCATCATCGCCGTCATAGTAGCGCTGGACGTAACGCGGACCGCGGGTCCGATAGCAGCGGCCGTACTCGTTACAGACGAGACGGACCTGCTCGGTGGCGGTGAACTCCGTTGAGAGCGATGCCGCGGGGGCAAGCGGTGCAGCGCCTGCGGTCGACGCGATCATGCTCGCTGCGAGAACTCCTAACGCGATTGTCTTCATGAGCTTTCTCCTTGTAAATCAGTCGATCTCTTCAATGACACGACGTTCACGGGGCTCCACGATATAGGTGTGGCTGTCCCGGTTGATGTAGCGATACTCGCGGAGGGTCGGAGCATCCCGATAGACGGTTTCGGGAAACGCCTCGATCTCCACACCCTCCGGCACACGCTCGCCGGTGCGGATCTCGGTGCGAACCGTGCTGCCGGTGGTCCGACGCTCGACAGGATGCGCCCTGACGTGCTTGCGGATCACTTCACGATCGCGATCGCTAAACCTCATCTTGCGCTGCTCGCTTCGCACCGGCGCCGACGCCGTCGAGCGGCCGGAATACGGCAGGACGGCGACGATCTTGTAGCTGGAGGGCTCAACGATCACGATTTCGTCTTTCACCAGGACGAAGTTGTAACCGCGGTACTGCGGCACGATCTCAACGACCTCAGCTGGCAGCGGCTGCAGGCGGATGTCACGCGGCACGATTGTGCCGACGGACAGGGAGAAATTGACATTGGTGAGCGGCTGCACGTTCAGGTGCGAAATCGAGCTGCTGATGCGGGTCCGCTGCTGATCGTTGATGTTCACGGAGGCATTCACGTTCGTATTCGACGAACGGTCGGCCGTGTTCTGCTGGTTGTTGGGCTGCTGGGCCGTCGTGGATCCACTATTCGTGGGCGACTGCGCCTGGTTGGCGCCCGATGCCGGCGGATTGGCACTCTGCGTCGTCGTGCTCGAAGGTGAATTGGTCTGCGCCTGGTTGGAGGGTGTCTGGTTCGATGGTTGGCTGGTTTGGGCCTGATTGGAGTCGTTTGCCGCGGGCGCCTGCGTGGTGTTAGTGCTCGTGCCTGAGCTGGACGACTGGCCAGCGGTCTGACCGCTTGAGGACGGTGACTGCGACTGGGTCGAGCTGGTTGAGCTATTGGTCTGCGCGGATCCCGACGATGAACTGGGCGTCGACGTCGAAGAAGGCGACGTCGAGGTGGAATCCTGCTGACGCTGTCTATCCGGGGAACTTTGGTTTGACGTATTCGGGGATTGCGCGAAAGCCGAGGTCGCAATTACGACAGCAGCGGTCGTCGCCAAAAATAAACGCTTGTTCATCTGAAATCTCCCAAAATCTCGACGCAGATCAACCCGACACCGTGCGCGAGGTTCCTCCTCCGAAAGGTCGGTAACCGGGGCGCTTCTGAACCGGGAGCGTGGGACGGAGACCGTCCGTGCAACCGGCTCGGCGACAACGGGAAAATTCGGTAGTGGTTCCCTGGCGAAGACATTCATCGTTGGGACACCTCGCCACCGATGCTGCCGGAAGCGTTATGAGGAGCTTCCGATGGAGCCCAGCTATGGCTAGACTTTCACCGTTTTCGAGTGGGGGAAGTATCCGATGCCAGGGGAGTACCGGGTGCCGTCGAGACGGCAATTTCTCGGGCTTGCCGCCGCCGCAAGCGCGCTGCCTCTCCTGGGGCGTTCGCGTGCGGTGCCGCGCACCATTCTCAATGATGCGAGCCGGCTCAACCCGACCCCGGTCGCCCGCCACATCTCCATCGGCGGCGCGCAAAACGCCGATGACCTGATCGCCCGCCTCCGCGGCGAACTCAAGGAGGCCGCTGCCGCCAGCCGCCCGGTGGCAGCTTCAGTCGCCCGACACTCGATGGGCGGACAGAGCCTGCCTCGCGACGGCACGGCCGTAACCCTGGATAGCGGGCCGCTGGAGATGGACGGCAGATCGAAGCTCTATCGCACGTCGGCCGGCAATCGCTGGCGCGACATTATTCGCGCGCTCGATCCTCGGGGATTCTCGCCGGCGGTCATGCAGTCCAACAGCGATTTTGGGGTGGGGAGTACGTTCTGTGTCAACGCTCATGGCTGGCCAGTCCCCTTTGGGCCATTTGGCAGCACGGTGAAGGCCATCCGCATGCTACTCGCCGACGGCACGCTGATGCAGTGTTCACGCACCGAGAACGCTGAACTGTTTTCGCTGACGATGGGCGGCTATGGCCTGTTCGGCATCATCATCGAGCTCGATGTGGAAATGGTGCCGAACCTTTGGCTCGAACCAAGATTTGAGCGGATCGCACCGGAAAAATTTGCACAAAGCTTCGTGCAGACGATCGAGACCGATAAATCCGTGACGATGGCCTATGGACGTATGTCGGTCGCGCGCCGGAATTTCCTCGATGACGCGCTGATGGTGACTTATCGCCCGACCCGAAGCGAGTCCGGCGCGCTCCCCCTTGCGGATGCCTCCCGAAAGCTCGTCGGGTTGACCAACGACATCTATCGCGCGCAGACCGGATGGGAGAGCGCCAAGAAGCTGCGCTGGTTCATGGAGACACGGATCGGGCCGGTGGTCAGCGGCAATCCCACCACGCGGAACGCGCTGTTGATCGAACCGGTCAGCAATCTCGCGCAAAAGGATCTGCGACGCACCGACATCCTGCACGAATATTTCATAGCTCCCGAACGCTTCGGCGATTTCCTGGCAGCCTGCCGGGAGATCATTCCGAAATCACGGGCCGAGTTCCTCAACGTGACATTGCGCTATGTCGCAGCCGATTCCACACCCGTGCTGACGATTGCGCCCACGCGACGGATCGCCGCCGTGATGTCCTTCTCGCAGGAAATGACGCCGGAAGGCGAGATCGACATGATGCAGACCACGGAAGCCTTGATCGACCGGGTGATCGCGCTTGGCGGCGCCTTTTATCTGCCGTATCGCCTGCACGCCCGCCGCGATCAGGTGGAAAAGGCCTATCCCGCGGCGGCGTCCTTCGTCGCGGCCAAGCGCCGTTACGATCCAAACCTGCTGTTCCGCAACGCCCTGTGGGACGCCTACTTCGCCTGAGAATGAAACGACCTTGGCTGCGCCGGGATCACGACAAGCCATTTCACGCGCCCCTTTCAAGACCGCCAACGACGTCATAAGATCAAGCCTGGTCCGGTCCCGGGAAAGTTGGTGTCGTTTGCCCTTCAGCCCTCTTAATGGACTTCCGGCTGAGGCCGCAGGACGATCATGGACCACGGAGGCTTTGATTAGCGCTTCGTGATATGTCCGGCAGGCAGGAGTGTTTCCGATGCCCTCAATCACCGAGTGGAAAGTTCCGGCAGCCCATCAGCCACGCGCCAGCGATTATCCGTTTGACCTCGACGCGACGTTGTCTTCGGTCGTCGGCCTGCATTCGATCGTCCCCGCCGACGCCTTCAGCGCCGAAACGCTGGGGACCGAACGCGCCGGCAATGGCGTCGTGATCGACGACGGGCTGGTGTTGACGATCGGTTATCTGATTACGGAAGCCGAGACCGTGTGGCTGCATCTCGATGGCAACCGCGTCGTGCCCGGCCATGCGCTCGGCGTCGACGCGGAATCGGGCTTTGGCCTGGTACAGGCGCTTGGATCACTGGACATCGCATCGCTACCGATCGGCTCATCGGCAAGGGCCGAGGTCGGCGATCGGGTGATCCTCGCCGGCGCCGGCGGTCGCACCCGCTCGGTCGCCAGCCAGATCATCGCCCGGCAGGAATTCGCCGGTTATTGGGAATATTTGTTGGACGATGCGCTCTTCACCCATCCGGCGCATCCGAACTGGGGCGGCGCCGGGCTGATTTCCCATCGCGGTGAACTGATCGGCGTCGGTTCATTGCAGCTCGAACGCAAGCGCGACGGCCGCAACGAACATGTGAACATGGTGGTGCCGATCGACCTGCTGCACCCGGTCATCGACGATCTGCGCAAATTCGGCCGCGTCAACCGCCCGGCGCGGCCGTGGCTCGGGCTGTTCTCGACCGAAATCGAGGATCGGATCGTGGTGGTCGGTGTCACCAGCAAGGGGCCGGCGGCGCGGGCTGAACTGAAGACCGGCGACGTCATCCTGGCGGTGAACGGCGAACCCGTATCCAGCCACGCCGCCTTCTATCGCAAGCTATGGGCACTCGGACCCGCCGGGGTCGACGTTCCGCTCACCGTCTATCACGAGGGGGTCACCTTTGATGTGGTGCTGACTTCGATGGAACGCAGCCGGCTGTTCAAGGCGCCGCGGCTGCATTAAGCCAGTTCGAGAAGATGGCGTCACGGTCCGGAAAAGAGACCGGAGCCGAAACTTGCCTTCTCCGAGAGCTTGAGGAGCCACCATGAGCGAAGCCGTCGTCGATGATCTGGTGGCGATCCTGCCACCGCTGCTGCAATCGCTCGATACGCTCGGCTTCGTTACGCGGCATCTCAATCCGCCGGACTTTGCTCTCGTGATGGAAACGGCGGGCACTCCCGACGAGGCGCTACGTTCAGTGCGCGCGAAACTGTCGGCCTGGCCCGAGGAATTCGCCCATGTACGCAGGCCGCTGGAAGCTGCCTGCGATGCCACGCTTGGCGCTTACGATGGTTTGCGCACTGTGCAGCGGGGCGAAGGCGACCTGATGGCGGTGTTTCGTGCGCTTCGCTACTTTCCACGGGCGCAGGAGGCGATCTATCCTTTGACCGCCACCCTGCCGCCGGTCAGCCGTTTCTTTCTCGACCCGGCGACCAGGGAAGATGAATCGCTGCTGGAACGACTCGCGGCAGCACCCGGCGAAGACACTGGCATTTTCCATCAGCAGAACGATCGAGGGATGCGCGGCGGATTTTCGCTCTACGTTCCTGAATATTACACGGCGGATCGCGCCTGGCCGCTGGTGGTGGCGCTACATGGCGGCGCCGGCCACGGGCGTCAATTCCTCTGGACCTGGCTGCGCGATGCACGCAGCCATGGCGCCATCGTCGTTGCGCCGACCGCAAGCGGCGATACCTGGGCTTTGACCGGCGATGCTATCGACACCGAAAACCTGTCGCGCATCGTCGACACCGTGCGCTCGCGCTGGAACGTCGATCCGAATCGGCTTCTGCTCACGGGCATCAGTGACGGCGGCACGTTCTGCTACGTCACCGGCCTGCAGGATGGCTCACCCTTTACCCATTTGGCGCCGGTCGCCGCCACCTTCCATCCCATGATCGCGGAGATCGCCGACCCTGCACGGCTGCGGCAGCTGCCGATCTACCTCGTGCATGGCGCGCTGGACTGGATGTTCCCGGTCGAGATCGCAAGACAAGCCCGCAAGGCGCTGACGAGGGCGGGCGCGCATGTGACCTATCGAGAGATCGAGGATCTTAGCCATAGCTATCCGAGCGAAATCAACCCGCAACTCCTGCATTGGCTCAACGGCACCTCGGCGTGAACTTGGCCGCGCTGGTCTCCCGCCTGGCATGCTCCGCGCGCCTATTTCTGGAGAGCGACCGGGAACTTTTCCCGATCTGGCCACGTTGCAACGGGCCAGGAGGGAAGCGTCATGCAAACCTTTTTCGGAATGATTTTGGGCGCGCTGCTTTTGACAGGGGCCGTTTATATCCGCGATACCATGGTCACCTCGTCGGTCGCCAACGGTCAGGCGGCTCAATCCGGCCAGCCGCTCGTGAACTGGGAGGTCGCCAACAGCGACTGGAATGCCGTGAAAGCACGGGCTCATGACGACTGGGTCCGGCTATCTTCCAGGTAAGTCGAACACGTAATTTCGGACAGGTCACTCGACGCGAGGCAGGCGATAGCGACGCGGCAACTCTCCGCGCCGCCATCAACTCAGGAAAGCTCAGGCGCCCTTCAGCTTCTTGTTACATTCGCTGTAATAGCCGCCGCCTTTCTCGATCCACTTCAGGCCACCATTGGCATTGCCGGCCTTATTGGCATTGTACTGATCGACACAAGTGTGCAGACGCGCCTTGCCGCCCGTCTCCTTGGCGTATTTCGGATCCACCGCCGAGGGGAAGATAGCCGCACCGGCCCCAGCGGGCACCGCCGGTTTGGTTTCTGCTGATTTCGGCTCGGCTGGCTTGCTCTCGGCCGCTTTGGGCGCCGCCGGGGCCGAGGCGGCCGGCACTGTCGCGGCGGCAGGCGTCGCGTCAGCGCCGCATTGGGTCTTGCGGAAGTCATTCCATTTCTGGCCGTTGAGCGTGCCGCCATCCTTGGCGGCCTTATATTTGGCGCTGCATTCCTGCATGGTGAGCGCCTGCGCCGGCGCAACGGCCAGCGCGACCAGACCAGACATGGAAGCGGCACACAGCAATCTCGCTTGAATGTTCATTTTTTTCCTCGCTCTCCCTAGGGCGTGGGTAATTTGAGGCAAATATCCTAACTCAGCCATAGCGTGTGGCAACAAACTGCACAATCCGGAGGCCAAAATACCGTGATCACCCCGCGCGTCTTATTCATCAATGGTTCAGCAAAGTCCCGCGACGGTGTCCCTGTCATCAAACCCGAGGTTTCTCCATGACCATTCCGTTTCGCCTGACCGCTACCGCCTTCGCTTCCCTGCTGATGATCGGCGCGGCTTCCGCGCAAACGCCGGCGCCGACGACGTCTGCTCCTCCGGCGGCACAGGCGCCCGCCTCTTCCCCCGCCAAGACCGACAGCAAGGCCACGGAAGCCAAAACGACTGACAAGGCGACGGCCAAGAAGCCGCGCACCGCCGCTTCGCTGGAATGCTCCAAGGAAGCCGACGGCAAGGGCATTCACGGCAAGGAGCGCAAGAAATTCATGTCGGAATGCAAGAAAGCTGCGGCCGACAAACCGAAGGCGTAACACATAAGGAGCGGGGCCGACCCCCGGCTCCGTCCCGTGCGTGACCGGCATCGCTTGGTGCCGGTCACTAACACGGGTGAGAGCGTTGTCGCCTGGGTGCGGATTTGCCATAAGGCGACATGCCTCCCAACCGGATTTCCAGCTTTACTCGTCCCAGCCGAACCCAAAGCCTGAACGTACTGGAGACCCTCCTGATCGGGGGAGTCGGCGGCCTCCTATTCCAGATGTTCAATCTGCCCGGCGGCCTGATCTCCGGTGCAATGATCAGTGTGGCCGGCGCTGCCCTGGCAGGGCGCCCGATGACGATGCCGCCGATATTGACCCAGTCGATTCTGGTGATCCTTGGAATTTCGCTGGGATCGCTGGTCTCCTGGGATTTGCTGCAGCATGTCAGCGCATATCCGCTGACCATCGCCCTGCTCGCGGCGGCTACCTTCTGCGCAACCTTTGGCAGCAGCATCTACCTGCAGCAGGTGCACCAATGGGACCAGACCTCGGCCTTTCTCGCAGGCAGCCCGGGCGCGCTGTCGCAGATCATCATCCTGGCCATTGAGAAGAACGCTGATGTTTCGGCGATCGCGGTGGTGCAGACGATGCGGGTCATTATCCTGACCGCCGCGCTGCCGATGCTGCTCGCGGCAACCGGACTCGCGCCGACGACACCGCCGGCGGTATTGACGGCCTCCACCTCTCCGTTGGGCCTGGCCGCTCTGATCGCGGCCGCACTTTGTAGCGCAATGCTGCTGCGGCTCATCAAATTCCCGGCGAGTTGGATGTTCGGCGCCATGCTCGGCTCCAGCGTGTTGCATGGCGCAGGCCTCGTCGAGGGCGGCGTACCGACATGGCTGCGCGGCGTTGCCCTGGTGGGCATCGGCGCGCTGATCGGTACCCGCTTTGCCCGGATGAAGAGATCCACCCTGCTCGGCCATATCAACGCCTCGCTCGGGTCCTTCGCGGTGGCCATTGCGGTCAGCGGCGTGTTCGTCGCGATCATCGCGCTGACCACCCGCGTGCATTTCGCCGATATCGTCGTTGCTTTTTCCCCCGGCGCGATGGATGCGATGCTGGCCCTAGCTCTGACCCTGCACATCGATCCAATTTTCGTCGGGGCCCATCATCTGGCGCGCTTCATTTTCGTGACGATTGCGACACCGGGAATCGTACATCTGTTCGGCCGGCCGCAGGACGACGTGGATGATTGATCACCGTCTCGCCTCAAGACGCGCGGTTCAGGACTTCCGCGCGGAAACCACAAAGCCCCAGACCGACAGCGCCGCCATCAAGAACGAGATCAGCACATTGTAGCCGGCCAGCGACAGACCCAGAAAACGCCACTGCACTTCGTCGCAGCGGATGATTTTCACCTGATCGAGGCGCTGCAGCAGATTGCCGGCGCTCCCGAGATCGCCGATCGGCCCGGTGCAATCGGTCGGCCCCTTCCAGAATCCCCATTCGACGCCTGCGTGATAGCCGCCGAGCCAGGCATTGGCGAGCGTGGCGAGGCCTAGAACCACAAAGCCTGCAATCAGCACGCCGCGCGGGCCCCGGCGCGCCGCCGCCAACGCCAGCAGCGCCGCGAGCGGGATGGCGAGATAATAGGCGTAGCGCTGCTCCAGGCAGAGCGGACAGGGGCGGATATCCAGCACCAGTTGAAAGAACCAGGCCCCGGCAATAGTGGCGGTAGCCACCGCCAGGATCAGGAGCGCCGGCAGGCTGGGATCGGCCGCAACCATCCGGCGAGAGGAGGAAATCGCATCAGAGGTCACGGGGTCTCCTGCCGGCTTGCGGCCTTGCCTTCGCGAAATTCGATCCCGCCCTTATCTCCCGGGACGGGAGCTTCTGTCGAGCCATCCGGCGATCACACCCGCGCGGGTTGACCTTGCCGCGCCAGCGCTATATTCCCGCTTGGTCGCGACCCCAACGGCCTTTCGCCTGGGGCTCTCGAAGCCCCTGTGGCGGAACTGGTAGACGCGCTCGACTCAAAATCGAGTTCCGCAAGGAGTGCTGGTTCGATTCCGGCCAGGGGCACCAACTAAACTCATCCTCGCTTCCAGTTAGCCGACTGCACACACAGCGAGCATGCCGATCCTGGTTTCATCCTGAAGATTGGCGCTCATTGCGGCCCGTCGATCGCCGTCACCCTGAACGAGAACCTCGACTATTTCGGCCAGACCGTGAACGTCGCTGCGCGCGTTCAGTCTCTCGCGGACGCTGGCGAAGTTTGTATCACGGAAGCGCTCTATACCGCGCCGGGCGTCAGTCAGCTTCTCGCTACCTGCAGTGTCGAAGAGTTCACCCCGCCCCTTCATGGCGTTTCTGAAGCAGCATTGGTCTATCGCGTCCTGAGTACATGATCCGAACGAACCATAAAGGTCGCTCTCCCATCCAAATCGGGCGGCTGCATTCTTGCACGACTACCGATTGCTGCTAATCTCTTGATCTAACAAGTGCGTTCGGCTCTCTGTGGGGCTCGCGAGGACTGATGAACTGCTCCGGTTGCAGCTTCGAGGTTCAGAGCGGCTTCGCCTTCTGCCCAAAATGCGGGGCAAGGCAGCCGATTGCTTGCACGGACTGCGGCTTCCTGTGCGCGCCGGATTTCGCGTTTTGTCCCAAATGCGGCACCACCATTGGCGGCGCTACCAATGCGACCGCCAACCGGGCCGATAAAGCTAAGCCGGCTCCCCCGCCGGTCCAGCCAAAGGAAGCGCCGCGGACAATCGAGATACGTCAGTCCGCGGAGGCCGACCGTCGTCCGGTGACCGTACTGTTTGCGGACCTGAGTGGCTTCACGACGTTGAGCGAACGGCTCGATCCCGAAGACGTGCAATCTCTGCAAAACCAGTTGTTCGCAGAGATGACAGCGGCGGTTCAGCGGTACGGCGGTTTTGTAGACAAGTTCATCGGCGACGCGATGCTCGCTCTGTTCGGCGCCCCCGTGGCGCACGAGGACGACCCTGAACGCGCTTTGCGCGCTGCCCTCGAGATCATCGATCGCACCGCGCGCGTCGGTGAACGCGTGAAAGCGCAACTGACCTCGCCGCTAGCATTGCATGTCGGAGTGAACACCGGTCCCGTGGTCGCCGGCGGAATAGGATCAGGCGATGCCAGGTCCTATTCGGTGACTGGCGACACCGTGAACGTCGCGCAGCGTCTGCAATCCATGGCGTCGCCGGGCGAAGTGCTGGTAGGGCCGCTGACCTGGCGTCTGACACGTCATGCATTCGCGTTTGAATCGCTTGGTGAAGCTGCTCTTAAGGGCAAGAGCGGCAGCGTTCTCGTCAATCGCCTGCGCGGTGCGCTTGATGCGCCACGTCCCGCGCGTGGATTGGAGGCGCTTGGCTTGAGTGCGTCGTTGATCGGACGCAAGGCGGAGCTTGCACACATGATCGGCTGCCTCGGGCTTGCCTGCGGCGGCAGCGCTCAACTCGTCCGGCTGATCGGCGAAGCCGGTATCGGCAAGACGCGCCTGATCGACGAGTTCCTTACCCGTGCAGGCCAGGATCCGAGGTTTTCAACCGTCGCGATCCGGCGCGCGGTCTGCTCGTCGCTTGGCGAACAGACCTATGGCGCGCTCGCCGCGGTGTTGCGCAGCGCCTATCAAATCGATCGCAAAGCGTCGAAGGCGGCCATACGGGCGAGCCTGTTCGAGGCGCTCTCCGGACTTGGCCTTGCCGCCGGCGAGATCGAGGAACTGGTCCCGTTCTACCTTCATGTCCTCGGGTTTTCGACGGCTGACGCCGCTTTGCATCAGATCGAGCCGGCACAGCTGCGCCGGCAGATTTTCTTCGCGATCCGCATTCTCATCGAGCGACGGCTTGCGCAGTCGCCGCTGCTGATCATCGTCGAGGACCTACACTGGGCCGACGCCGTTTCGCTGGAGGCGCTGCGGTTCGTCATGGACCGGCTTGAGAGCGGCCGATTGATGTTGCTGTTCACGCATCGGCCGATGCCAGAGAACGATCGGCTCGCCTCCAACCGGATAAGCCAGAGCGCGCTCCGCCTTGCCCCGCTCGACCTCGCGGAAGGGCAGGAGCTGCTTGCTGCGTTCCTCGGCCAGCAGGCAGTTCAATCATCCAGCGACTTGTGCCTGCGAATCCTCGAGCGTTCCGGCGGCAACCCGCTGTTCATCGAGGAGATCGTGCGCGGTTTAGTCGAAGTGGGCGCGGCGGAACCGGTTGGGGCTGAATGGCGGGTCACGCGGAGCGATGCCGCCGCCGAAATCCCCGCAAGCGTTCAGGCGCTGCTGCTGGCGCGCCTCGATCGATTGCCGCGCGAGGTTCGAATGCTGGCACAGGAAGCCGCGGTCATTGGCCCGCGCTTCGATGCAAACTTGCTGCGCACGATCGCGGTCAATGCGAGCGACGTCGACGCAGGCCTCGATTTCCTATGCGATGCGGAGGTCATCGAGGAGGTTGCGGGCGCAAGGTCGATGCCGACACAGTCCTACCGCTTTACGCAAACGCTGCTGCATGACGTCGTCTATCAGAACCTTCTCATGCAGCGCCGCACCGAGATGCACGGACAAATCGGCTCCACGCTTGAGCGGCTTTGCGGCAGCAATCCGGAGCGGCTTGAGGATGCGCTGCAGCTTGGCCATCACTTCAGCCTGAGCACCGATAGAACAAAAGGGGCGCGGTACCTGAAGCTAGCAGCCGACCGCGCTCGAGCGACCTATGCCAACGAGGACGCCATCCAGCTTTATCAACAAGCGCTTGCCATTCTGCCTGCGGACGACGAGATGCCGGAGCGACTTACGTTGCGCGAGCGGATTGCGGATCTGTCTGGACCATCCGGAGGGCGCTATCTCGCCGACGAACATTACCAAGTCGTGCTGAAAGCCTGCAGGGCTTCAGGCGATCGACCAGGTGCCGCTCGCATGCTGCGAAAGATCGGACGGCTGCTTTGGGATGCCGGCAGGCGTGACAAGGCCGAGGAGCACTACGCCGAGGCTGCCACGCTGCTTGAAGGAACGCACGCTCCGGTCGAGCAGGCACATTTGCTGCAGGAGCGCGGCCGTCTGGCTTTCCGCCTGGGAGATCATGTCGCCGCCGCGAAATGGGCCGATGATGCGCTAAGCCAAGCCCGGATCGTGCCGGCCGATGTTGATGAAAGTAGCGGCTTCGAAGCGTCTCGCGCAGTGGCAGAAGCGCTGAACACCAAAGGCGTTGCGCTGGCGCGGCTCGGCCGCACCCGTGACGCCGTGCGCGAGGTGGAACAAAGCGTCGCCGCAGCCGAGGCCGCCGGCCTGCTCAGTGCGGCCTGTCGCGGCTACAACAACCTCGGCGTGCTTTACAGCTTCGTTGATCCGGCGCGGGCGATCGAGGTCTGTCAGCGCGGGTTGGACGTGGCTCGCCGCATCGGCGACTTAGGCTATCAGGCGCGTCTGCTGGCAAACCTGGCGGTGGCCAGTTGTACCTTTACAAACCGGTGCGAAGTCGAAGGCATACCGGCTGCTCAAAAAGCGATCGAGATCGATCGCGCGCTGGATCAGCGCGAGCATCTGCCGGTTCCGCTGATTGTGCTTGGACAGATTCACCAATGTCATGGCGAGCCGATGCTGGCGGTGCGATATTACCACGAGGCGCTCGAGGTCGCGCGGGAAACCGGCGAACCGCAGCAGTTATTCCCGTGCTATGATGGGCTTGCGACTGTGAATCTCGACCAGGGCAACATGCAGGAAGCGGAACGTTATTTCGCCTTGGCGCAGGATATCTGCGCCCGGCATGGACTCGCTCCGGAAGCGCTTATCGTGCTGCCGTTTCTGGACTAGATATCTACCGTATGAGGTTGATCATGTCTGACACTCACAGCGAAGGCCCCCTGGGACCAGGCGATCTCGCGCCGAACATCGTGCTGGATGCGATTACCCGCGAAGGCAAGATTTCCCTTGACGACTATCGCGGCCGCCGCCCGATCCTCATCGGCCTGTTTCGAGGGCTGCATTGCCCGTTCTGCCGGCGCCATATCACTGCCCAGGCACAACTCGACGGCGCCCTAAGGGAGAAAGGCGTGGAAAGCCTTACGGTGGTCAACACGCCGATTGATCGTGCGCGACTCTATTTCCGCTATCATCCGATCCCGAATCTGCTTGCTGCCGCCGACCCGGAGCGTAGCTCGCATCGCGCTTTCGGCCTGCCGACTCTCGAGTTCACCGAAAGCGAGACCGAGTGGCCGCGCAAGATCGGGATGAATACTATCTTGAGCATGAATATCGAAATGCCTGAGTTGCCTGCGCCGATGAACCGGATGGCGGCCAGCGAGATTCTCAACGCTAAAGACGGCTATGAGATCACCAAGGACGATGAGCGAATGCTGGCGACAGGTAGCAACGGGCAGCTGTTCGGCCAGTTTCTGCTCGATCGAAACGGCATCGTTCGCTGGAGTTTCACAGAGGTTCCGGAGGGTGGTCGCTTCATGTTCGGCAAGCCATCAGCCGACGAAGTCATGTCTGCCGCGCAGAAGGTCCTTAGCTAGAGTGTGTCGCCAGGCCCGCCACAAGGAGCAGAATGCCGCAGCGTAACATCAGACACTACCGAAGCGCGGCTGCGATATTGCCGCCGTCAACGGTGGTCACGTCGGCCGTGGTCTTGAGCGCTAGCGCCTGCGCGACAAAGGCCTGCGCCACATCCTCGGCCGCCACCTCCCGCCCCAAGAGGTTGCCCCTCATATAGTCCTGTTCGCTCAGGCCGCGGGCATTGGAGCGGGACGCGATCATCTCCTCGGTCAGCACGCCGGAACGGATCCGGTCGGCATTGACCGCGTTGGCGCGAATGCCGTCGCGGCCGTAATCGAGCGCATATTGCCGCACCAGAAACAGCGTCGCCGCTTTCGGCAGGCCATAGGGTCCGAAATCGGGACCCGGATTGACCGCCTGTTTCGAAACATTGAACAGCAGGCACCCGCCGGTGCCCTGCGCCCGCATGATCTTCACGGCCGCCTGCGCGACACGCTGGTGGCCGAAGAAGTTCAATTCGAAACTCTCGCGCAGGACAGCCTCGTCGACTTCGCCGATCCGGCCCTGCCATGCGGCGCCGGCATTCGATACCACGATATCGACCCCGCCGAAGCGAGAAGCGATGCTGTCGAAGGCACTCCGTACCGAGGCGGCATCCGTGACATCGCATCGCAATCCCGGCATAGCGCCGCCGAGCGACGCCGCTTTGGATTTGACGGCCGCCTCATTCAGGTCCAGCAGCACGACCTCGGCCCCGGCCGCAGCAAACGCTTTTGCCGTCGCGAATCCGATTGCGCCGGCCGCGCCCGTGATCGCGGCAACCTGTCCGGCCAGCGGCAAATCCTTTGCCCCGCCGAGCTTGGCCTGCTCGAGCGACCAGTATTCAACATCGAACAGATCACTTTCCGGCAACGGATCGAAGCGGCCGACCGCCTCGGCGTCGGTGATGGTCGCGATCGCGGCCTCGGCGAGATCGGCGGCGACCTTCGCGTCCTTGGCGCTGCGGCCGAGCCCAAACAGACCGAAACCGGGCACCAGCACCACGCGCGGCATCGGGTCGAGCATGGTCTTGATGCCGCCGACGCGCGAATTGTTGCGGGCGAAATAATCCCGGTAGCGCTCACCATAGGCGGCCACCGCGCCGCGCACCTGCTTTCCAAAACCGCCGAGATCGCCGGCTTCCGGAGCGCCGACGAGCAGCGGGATATTCTTGGTACGGATGGTGTGGTCGGGCGTAACGACGCCCGCCTGTCCATAGCGCGCCACTTCCGCGCCGTTGACGAAATTCATGACCGCGCCCGAACCGCGGAACTCCAGGACGAACCGCTTCCATGCGCCGTCAGATTTCGCGTCTTGCAGGCTGCAGGCACCGCGGATGATTGGCGCGACCTCGGCCAGTGCCGCGGGCCGCGCCGGAAGAGTTGCGCTGACAAAGGCCGGCTTGCGATTCCGGGCGAGCCGCTCTTCGGCCATGCTCACTAGCGCGATCATCCGCTCATAGGCCTGCCGCGCGTCGGCACCAAAGCTGAAAATGCCGTGCTTGACCAAAATCAGGCCCTCGACCGAAGGGTCCCGGTCGAAAACCTCAGCCGCCGCCTTCGCCAGCAAGAAGCCGGGCATCAGATAGGGGACATAGCCGACGCGCGCACCGTAGACCTCGCGGCACAGCGCCTCGCCGTCGGGCTGATCGGTCAGCGCCAGCACCGAGGTCGAATGCGTGTGGTCGATGAATTTGTGCGGGATGAACGCATGCAGCAATGTTTCGACCGACGGATTGGGTGACGACGGATCGATCAGATTGGCGCGCTGCAGCCTCACCATCTCTTCGTCGGCGAGTTGCTCGCGCGCGCGCAGCTTTTGCAGCGGCACGAGCCGCACGGCCGGCAGGCCGGCGGGTTCGATCGTGCCCATGTCCCAACCGGAGCCCTTGACACAGAGAACGTCGGCTTCCTCGCCGTTGAGATCGACGAGGCGCGTCTTCACGGAAGTATTGCCGCCACCATGCAAGACCAGCCGCGGATCGGAACCGAGCAGCCGCGTGGTATAGACCCGGAGCGCGACATCGCGCCCGAACTTTTCGTAACGGGCCACCGCTGCTTCGGCGTCGCGATCGCTCCAGGCACTCTGCATTGTCTCACGTCCTTTTATTCGGTCGCGACTGATGCTCTTTCGGGAAAAGCCGCGGTCAGTGCCGCCCGATCGGCCGTCAGCACGCCGCGCTCGGTGATCAGCCCGGTCACCAGCCGCGCGGGAGTCACGTCAAAACCATAGTTGGCGACAGGTGATCCGTCCGGCACGATCCGCACCGTCTCGATCCGCCCGTCGGCGGTACGGCCGGTCACGTCGGTGACCTCCTCAGGTCCGCGCTGTTCGATCGGAATTTCCCGGATCCCGTCATGGACGCCGAAATCGACCGTCGGCGAAGGCAGCGCCACATAGAACGGCACGCCATTGTCCCGCGCGGCGAGCGCCTTGAGATAGGTGCCGATCTTGTTGCAGACATCGCCATCGGCCGTCACCCGGTCGGTGCCGACGATCGCGAGGTCGACCATCCCGCGCTGCATCAAGTGCCCGCCCGTATTATCAGGGATCACCGTGTGCGGCACACCGTGATGGCCCAACTCCCAGGCTGTCAGCGAGGCGCCCTGATTGCGCGGACGGGTCTCATCGACCCAGACATGAACGGGAAGACCACGATCATGGGCCATATAGATCGGAGCCGTTGCCGTGCCCCAATCGACCGTCGCAAGCCAGCCGGCATTGCAATGCGTCAGAACGTTGACGCGTTCGCCCGGCCTCTTTTTCGCGGCCACCGACTCGATCACCGCAAGACCGTGGCGTCCGATGCTCTCATTGATCGCAACGTCCTCTTCACTGATTTCGCAAGCGCGGGAATAGGCGGCGGCGACCCGATCCGGTTTCGGCAGCGGCCGAAGCATCGAACGCATCTCATCAAGCGCCCATTTCAGGTTGATCGCGGTCGGCCGCGTTGCGATCAGCGTCGCATAGGCTTGATCGAGCGCAGCATCGGACGCATCGGCCCGCATGGCCAGCGCCATCCCGAACGCGGCGGTGGCGCCAATCAGCGGCGCGCCGCGCACCAGCATGGAACGGATCGCATCCGCCGCATCCTGACGGGTCTCAAGCCGCGAGACGACAAAATGGTGCGGCAACCGCCGCTGATCAATAGCGCCGACGGTGCGGCCATCAGGCTCGAGCCAGATACTGCGGAAATGCCGGCCGTCTACTTTCATGTGCGAACCATCGACGCCCTGTTGCTAGTTGCGCAGAATCCGGCCGGCGACCGCATCCAGCTTTTTCAAAAGCTCCGGATCGCGCGCCTCGGGAGCGGTGATCAGCGCGGTGTCGAGCGCCCGGTCCGATCCGATCGGACACGGCTCGTGATCCCGGGGAAAATCCTTCGCCAGCCGCGCGACCAGGCGTTTCGCCTTATCGGCGTTGGCTCCCAGCACCCGAATGATGTCCTGTATCGTCACCGCGTCGTGGTCGGGATGCCAGCAATCGAAGTCGGTCACCATCGCGACGGAGGCGTAACAGATCTCCGCCTCGCGGGCGAGTTTGGCCTCGGGCATGTTGGTCATGCCGATCACGGAATAGCCGAGGCTCTTGTAAGTGATGCTTTCGGCATAGGTGGAGAATTGAGGCCCCTCCATGCAGAAATAGGTGCCGCCGCGCGCGAATGCGATGCCTTCCGCCTCGGCGGCCGCCGCCAGATGGACGCGCAGCCGCGGCGACACGGGATGCGCCATCGAGACGTGGGCCACGCAGCCCCTACCGAAGAACGAGCTTTCGCGCTTGTAGGTGCGGTCGACGAACTGGTCGACGAGCACGAATGTACCCGGCGGCAATTCCTCCTTGAAGGAGCCGCAAGCCGACAGCGAGATCAAATCGGTGACTCCGGCCCGTTTCAGCACGTCGACATTGGCGCGGTAATTGATGTCGGACGGCGACAGCCGATGTCCCTTGTCGTGGCGCGGCAGGAACACGACCGGCAGGCCGGCAAGGTTACCGCGGAGAAGCGGCGCCGAGGGCTCGCCCCACGGGCTGGCAATCGTCTCCTCGCGAACGCCCTGAAGACCCGGCAGATCGTAGATGCCGGAGCCGCCGATGATGCCAAGAACCGCCTTCGTCATGATTTTCTCTTCGTGCGCTTGAAAATAGCCAACTACCGCTGAAAGATGAGGATACGCTGCCATCATTGCGAGCGCCAGCAAAGCAATCCTGAACGGTGAAACGATTCAGGATCGCTTTGATGATGGCCTCACCAATGGGATATTGGATGGGTTTACGGCACAGGTCCAGTTAGCGGAGTGCGCACAATTTCTTCGCCGTTGGCCAGGACCGCACACGCGAAGTTCGTCGCTTCCAACCTGCCCAATATTGGTTCTTTGACGCTTGCGGTTTTTGACGCCCCTCCGGCCGGGGCTATCTGTGTTGTTGCCAATAAGGCTCGCGCAGCTTGCGCTTGAATATCTTTCCCGTTGCCTCGCGCGGCAAGGCTTCCTGAAAGCAGACCTCCTTCGGCACCTTGAAGTTGGCCAGCCGGGCGCGAAGGTAATTCTGAACATCCTGAACCGACAGGATGGCGCCGGCGTCGGGCTCGATATAGGCGCAGAGCTGCTCACCGAACTCGGGGTCGGGAATGCCGAATACCGCGCAATCACGTACGCCAGGCATGCCGATCAGCACGTTTTCGATTTCCGCCGGATAGATGTTGACGCCTCCCGAGATCACCATGTCGCGCTTACGGTCGCACAGGAACAGGTAGCCATCCGCATCGAGATAGCCGACGTCGCCGACACTGATGAGATCATCGCGTCCGGCCTCGGCACGCGCCTGGGCATTGCGGTGGTAATCGAAGTCCGACACGGCGGTCTGCCGCATGAAGATCTCGCCGGGTTCACCGACCTCGCAGGGCGTGCCATCGGGTCTGAATATTTTGACGATGCCGCCTTCGATGGCGCGACCGACCGTGCCCGGCTTGGCAAGCGCTTCGGCCGCCGAATGCCACACCGGGATGCCAGTCTCGGTCGATCCGAGATACTCGTTGATGATAGGACCCCACCACTCGATCATCGCGCGCTTCACGTCCGGTGGACATGGTGCGGCGCCGTGGATGATGAACCGCAGCGAGGACAAGTCGTATCGCCGCTTGACCTCGTCCGGCAGTCGCAACAGCCGCACGAACATGGTGGGTACCATGTGCATGTGCGTCACGCGGTGAAGCTCGATCAGTCGCAGCAAGTCTTCGGGATCGAAACGGGGTTGCAGGACGATCGTGCAACGGTGACGAAACGCCAGCATGCCGTAGGAATTCGGCGCCGAATGATACATCGGGCCGTTTAATAAGACGACCTGATCATCGTCAGGCTTGATGCCATAAGTGAGCGCGCCGATCCTCTCGGCGGCGGCGATCTGCGCCGGGTTCATCGGCTTACGCCGGACCCCCTTGGGCTTGCCCGTCGTACCCGAAGTGTAGAACATCGGCGAGGCGCGGCCGGGCGGATCGGCGAATGGCGGCTGACGGTCGCGCCATTGATCCCAATCGGTCAGGCCCACAGGGACGCGGGCCAGCTCTGCGGCACCGTAAGCCGCCGCAATCTCGGGGGGCGTTCTGACGACGAGCAGCGGCAGTTCCGGCGGCAGCGCGCCCTGGATCTGCGGTAACAGATCGGCGTGACATACGAGTGCTCCGGCCCCGCTGTCGGCAAGGATGTAGCCGACCTCTTCAGCTTTGAGATGCCAATTGATCGGCACCACGGGCGAGCCGAGGATTCCCGCCGCCGCAGACACCTCGAATAAAGCGAAGTCGTTGCGCAGCATCATGGCAACCGGCGTGCCGGCGACGAGGCCGAGTGCCTTGAACCCGGTCGCCGCGCGCAGCGCGCGCTCGCCGATCGCGGGATAGCTGATGCTCCGGTCGCCGCTGATGATCAACATGGATCACCTATTGATCATCGAGCAGATCGCCGAAGGCGACCCAGCTCTTCCCGTCGAAGCGCTGCAGCCGCAGCTGCTGGAACGGCATGTAGTCGTCCGCGCCGGTCGTCACGGTGACGCCCGGCAATAGCAGCGGCAGCTCGACGCCGTTGAGCGAGGAGGCCTGCTTCATTACGTTGGCGCGACTGAAGTCGTCGCCGCACGCCCGCAGTACCTTGATGAGCAGCGTAGTCGTGATGTAGCTGGTGACGTAGGTCGTGTCCTTGATGTCGGCGCTCGGCAGGTATTGTTTCATGAAGGCAAAATACTCCCTCACGTCGGGCGACTCTGCCCACTGCGGATCATTGACGTTCTTCTGATAGTTTGCCGAGACGAGCCCGGTTGCGTTATCGAAGCCGGCGGGCCCGAGGATGGTCGCAATCGACGTGACCGACGTCGGCACCACGAACAGATCCGGTTTCCAGCCCATCTCGGCGACGCGGCGGATCATCTGCGAGCCGAACTTGCCAATCGCCACGCCGAACAGCACGTTGGCGCCCGAGGCTTTGAGCGCTGCGATCTGGGAATCGATGGTAGGCTGCGTAGTCTCGTAGACCGCCTCGGCAACGATCATGCTCGCCGCCTTTGCGCCCAGGCCACGCTTGAATCCGGCGACATAGTCGCGGCCGAAATCATCGTTCTGTGACAGGATCGCGATCTTACCATCCGGCTTCGTCGCCTGCACGTGCTTGGCGTAAACGACGCCCTCCGATTGATAGGAGGCCATGCCCGGCATGGTCCAGGGAAATTGCTTCGGATCGGCCCACTTGGTCGCGCCGCTGGTGATGAAGAGCTGGGGTACGCCCTTGTTGTTGAGATATTGATGGATCGCCGTGTTGGTCGGGGTGCCCAGCGTCCCGAACACCAGCAGTACATCGTCCTGCTCGACCAGCCTGCGCGTATGCTCCACCGTCTTAGGCGGCGAGTAGGCATCATCCAGGCTAATCAGCTTCAGCTTGCGCCCGGCCATGCCCCCTTCCGCATTCACCTTTTCGAAATAGGCCTGCGTCAACTTGCCGAGCAACGAATAGCCCGACATAGGACCGCTATACGGCATCGTTTGTCCGATGCGGATCTCGGATTCGGTGACGCCGTTCTGGGCACGCGCTGAGACAGTCGCGAGCGCCAAGAGTGCGGCGAGCGCGAGCACTCCCCTCCTCATGATCTCCTCCTTGGTCTTCACGTTTAGTCGTTAGCGTGGCTTATGCCGTGAGCCGCATCACCAGACTGTCGCGTGCGCCGTCAAGCTCGGCAGCAAGCCGCGCGACGAGTTTGGCGACCGGCGGTGTATCGTTGATTTGACCGATGCCCTGACCCGAACCCCAGATGTCGCGCCAGGCCTTGGATTTCATATTGCCCCCGGAGCCGAAGTTCATCTTGCTCTTGTCGGCGACAGGAAGATTTCGCGGGTCGAGTCCTGCCGCGGCAATTGAGGGACCGAGGTAGTTGCCGTGCACCCCGGTGAACAGATTCGAATAGACGATATCTTCCGCGCAATGCCTGACCAGCGCAGTCTTGTAGGCCGGGTCGGCGTTGGCCTCTTCGGTGGCGATGAACCGCGTGCCGATATAGGCAAGGTCGGCGCCGAGCGCGAGTGCAGATGCGATACCCCAGCCATCGGCAATGGCGCCGGACAACAGGATCGTGCCTTTGAACCATTGCCTGACCTCTCGGACCAGCGCGAACGGCGACAGTGTTCCGGCGTGCCCGCCGGCGCCGGCGCATACCAGGATCAGGCCGTCGACGCCCTGCTCTGCCGCCTTGCGTGCGTGCTTGACGTTGATGACGTCGTGAAACACCAGGCCGCCATAGGAATGGGTTGCCTCAACGATCTCCGCAGGCGGTCGCAGCGACGTGATGATGATCGGCACCTTGTGCTTCACGCAGGTTTCCATGTCGCGCATCAGGCGATCGTTGGAGGCGTGGCAGATCTGGTTTACCGCGTAGGGCGCGACCCTTTTCTTCGGATGCAGCGCCTTGTATTCTGCAAGCTCGGTCTCGATCCGGCCGAGCCACTCGTCGAGTTTGTCGACCGGGCGTGCATTCAGGGCCGGGAACGAGCCGACGATACCCGCCTTGCATTGTGCGATCACGAGGTCCGGGCCGGAGACGATGAACAACGGCGAGCCGACCACCGGAAGCGCGAGCGAATTGACCAGAGATGGTGGCAGCGGCATGGCATTTCCATTCGGTCTGGTTCGACCGTCGCGCTGTTTCGTGCCGAAAGCTAGATCGCCACGTAGCGTCGGTCCGTTATTTTTTCGCATTATAGCTGGACCGTGCCGGGATAATTGTTCAAGATTGAACGGGCTAACTGTCAGATTTGAACATAGTGCCCCCATGAACTGGGAGTTCTGCAAGACCTTCATCGCCGTCGCTGAAACCGGTAGCTTCGTCGCCGCCGCGCGACGCCTGCGCAGCAGCCACCCGACCGTCGCACGGCAAATCGCCGCGCTGGAGCGCGAGCTCGGCACCCGTTTGCTGGCTCGGACCAACGACGGACTGGCGCTGACCGCGCGCGGTGGCGCCTTCAAGGAGCACGCCGACGCCATGGCGCAAGCGGCGCTGCGCGCCGAGGTGGAAGCCGCGGCGCGCGGTACCAGCGCTCGCGGCGCGGTCAAGGTGTCGATCGGTCCGACGCTCGCAGCCTATTGGCTGATGCCACGCATCCAAAGCTTCCTGCACAACCATCCGCAAATCGAGCTCGACCTCATTACGCACCCCTTCCCGGTGAGCGTGCGCCGACGCGAGGCCGATCTCGTGGTTCGGATCGCCCAGCCCGGCGACGAGAACCTGGTCGGGCGCAAGATCGGCCGACTCGGCGTCGGGTTTTACGCCGCGCGGAGCTACGCCGCCAAGAACGGCTTGCCCGAAAATCGCAACGACTGGGCCGGCCATCACGTCATCGCGTTCGCCGATGATCGCGCTAACGCCGAACTCGGACGCTGGAGCGATCACGTCACGCGATCTGCCACTGTCGTCATGCGTTGCTCTTCGCAGGCCGACATGCTGCAGGCGATCCGGGCCGGGCTCGGGATCTGCGTGTTGTCCTGTCTTGTCGGTGACGCGCACCCCGACCTCGTCCGCGTTGCACCCCAGAAGCTCGCGTGGCTGTCCGACATGTGGTTGCTCGCCCACCCGGACCTGGTGAATCTTCCGGCGATGCGCGCAACGATCGAGTTCATAACAGCGTGCGCGCGGCACGATCGCGAGCTGCTGCGCGGCTAGAGCTATTTCGGTCTGATTGAATCACAACCGAAGCTCTAGTTGTTTGTTTTTGACGCGTTTTCTTCATGCAAACCGGTCTCCGCTTCGCTCGAAAACGCTATAGTGTAGAAATCCGCGCAGCATTCGCTGTTCAGGTCTTACTCTGCTGTTTGCCGAAGAGAAAACCGGCGCATTACCGCCCGAGCGCGGATTCCACCTGCGTGACGAGCGACTGCACGACTTCGCCATAAGCCTGGCTGTTCAGATGCGGCCCAGCATCCATGACGATCATGCCGCGGGGAAATGCCTGCCGGAATTCGGCCTGGATCGGGCCTGTGACATCGATGCTTTTGATCCCGCGCGCTGCGAGTTGCTGCTGAATAGCGGCCATATTGACCTCGCTGTTGGCGACACCTTTCCGCTGGTCGTTCGAGCGAGCGTATTCATAGAGCACAAGCGCCGTGCCGCTCGGCACCGAGCCGACCCGCGCCAGCGTCTCGGCACTGCTGGCGCCGTTCACGCCCATATTGACGACACGCACCTTGTGGCCGCGCGCGCGTAACGTGGCTTCCAGTTGCGCCGGGTAGGATTCCGAAAGCGGTACGCCGCGTCCCCTCGTGTTGCTGGTGCCGAGTGCGACAATGGTGCCCGATGCGGCCTGCGCAAAATCCGTCAGAGCGAACAGCCATATCCCTAGTGCAAAAACCCGCAGCGCCGCTTGTCGCGAACCGAAACCGCCGCCCGAAAAGCATGAAGAAAAACTACCTCGCAGCACTATGACAACAATCTCTGGCGACGAAGACATTGAACGTTTCCCAAAATTGATTTTGGCAAATAACTTTTCGGAAATTTTTTAATTGGTTTCTATACCGGCTCCGCGTTGCGCCGACCATGCATTTTCGGCCCCGCAGGTCCGGTCCTTTTTTCTGGCATAAAGCGAGCTTGTTGATATCCTCCTTGGCAAAATTGCAGCGCTGTCAGTCGCTGTTTGGGGAGGAGTGGTCGTGGCAGGAATTCTGGACGGCAAAGCTGCTTTGGTGACGGGTGCGGGCTCCGGCATTGGCCGGGCAACCGCGATCGTCATGGCACGTGAAGGGGCACGCGTCGCCGTGTCCGATCTCTCTAAGGAGGGAATCGCCCATACCGTCGCGCTCATCCAGGCCGCCGGCGGTCAGTCGATCGCGATACCGGGGGATGTCAGCATTGAGGCCGACGTCGCGGACATGGTGGCAGGCACCGTCTCGGCATTTGGGCGCATCGACTGCGCATTCAACAACGCGGGCATCGCCGGACGCTCGGTCGGCCCGGCCGGCCAACGCATCCATGAACTCTCGCAAGAGAGTGTTTCGAAGATCATTTCGGTGAACCTGATGGGCGTATTCCTCTGCCTGAAGCACGAAATCATCCAGATGCTCAGGCAGGGCAATGGCGGGGCGATCGTCAACACGGCCTCGGTCGCGGGACTGGTCGGCCTCGCCACATCGGGTCATTATGGCGCGACCAAACACGGAGTCGTCGGGCTGACCAAGACCGCGGCGCTCGAATATGCCGCGGACGGCATCCGCGTAAACTGCGTCAATCCGGGATACATCAAGACGCCGATGACCACAGCGGCCGTGGCCGAAAACCGCGACGCCGTCATGGCCAAAGTGCCGATCGGTCGGCTGGGTATGCCGGAGGAGATCGCGGAAGCCGTGGCCTGGCTATGTTCGGACAGGGCGTCCTACGTCACCGGTATTTCGCAAATCGTCGATGGCGGTTACACCGCCGCCTGACCATGCGAATGCGCGCAACCGGTCCGAAGAACCTGCACGCTAACCTGCCGCCGGCGGCATTTGTTCAAAGGTGACGCCGATACGCTTTTCCCTGCGCCATACCACGCGACAGGGCAGCCGCCGGCTTTCGGCCGGCAAAAACAGCGTGAACCTTTCGGGAATACCGACCGGGCTGACGACGTCCAGGGCCGCGCCAGTCTCAGAGAGATTACGCACGGTGCAATCGATGGCGCCGCCGAATTCGATGGTTCCGGCCTTCAAAACCCGTTGCCGCAGCGCTTTCCGCTTGTCTTCCATACGCCATCAAATCCTTCGTTTCGACGAAGCAGGACGTGAGAAGGCAGACATAATTGTTGGGCCATCATTTGACTACCGGCGCCCCGAAAACGGCGAAATTTCCCTGGGGACGGCTGATGCAAAAACCGTGTCTCCGCCGTCCATGATCCATTCCTGCCTATCAAAAGGGTTTGATCGAGCAAGCCCACCAAATATGAACAGTCGGCTCATTCGCCGATCATGCCTCATCCTGATCCTTTCATTTTCGTTAACCTTGTTATCGAGCGGCAAGCAGATCTCCCCGCCCGCCCGAACTTTCGGGCTCGCAGGCTCGCGGATTCAAGGTGATCGATTCACCTCCAGCGTGTTCGGCCCGATGACGGGCAACCTCGCGCCGGCGTGATCCAGATCAAGCCACCGGACGGCCACGCCACGCGCATGGTCCGGGCGCGATCGAATCGGAAACTAGCCGCGCCAGGATCTTTCCGCATGCCGGGTTAAAGGATCCTGCGGAGAGTCAAGGGCCGGAAAGGGCCGTCCTGAGCTCGAATTCCTGCCCAGCAGCGTTGACCACCGCGAAGTTCTTGCTACAAGATATTTTTCAGTGAGATATTAACTTAAACCTGCCCCTCGCAGACAGGAGAATTATAATGGACTTTAATTTACCGGGAGAGAACGACCCCAAACGCGTCGAAGTGCGCAAATGGTTCCAAGCCCATCCGAAGGCAAGCTACGCGGAAATGGCCAAGCAAGGCTACACCGTGCCGCATTGGCCGAAGCCCTGGGGGCTGGAGGCCGATCCCGAATTGCAACTGATCATTGATGAAGAAACAAAACGTGCAGGCATTGTGCCGCCGCACACCTACAGTCCGATTGCCACCAACCAGTGCGGGCAGTCGCTGCTGACCCATGCAACAGAGGAGTTGCGGCAGGAACTGCTGCCCCCAGCGATTGCCTGTGAGCAGAGGTGGTGCATGCTGTTCAGCGAGCCATCGGGCGGCTCCGATCTCGGCTCGCTGCGCACCACGGCGCGCCGCGATGGCGACCACTACATCATCAACGGCCAGAAGATCTGGAATTCGATGGCCGATAAGGCCCAGATCGGCGTCGTCATCGTTCGCACCAATCCCGATGTACCGAAGCACAAGGGGCTTTCGATCTTCCTGATCGACATGAACACCCCGGGTGTCGATGTCCGTCCTATCATGGACATGACCGGCGAGGAGCCCGAATATAACGA
>Ga0068857_100000504_pt1 | contig 28010 bp, 15 predicted proteins | sample KBSCornC72_FD_66591 | JGI IMG/M metagenome (GOLD analysis project Ga0068857, IMG submission 66591) | Corn rhizosphere microbial communities from Kellogg Biological Station, Michigan, USA - KBS Corn C7-2 | ecosystem: Host-associated > Plants > Roots > Rhizosphere > Soil ...
GAGAATACTTCCGCCACCGTGAGGCGATTAAAGTCCCCCGGAATGGAGTGTTTCAGGCAACTTGCCGCCACCGCAAACTCCAGGGCTTTCGGTTGATCCGGCAGTTGTTGTAGGCCATAGATCAAGCCAGCGCTGAAGCTGTCCCCCGCGCCGACGCGGTCCACAATATTGGTAATTTCGTATTTACGGCTGGTCAGAAAATGTGTGCGGGTTTTCATGCACGCTGACCAGCCATTGCAGGATGCACTATGCGATTCCCGCAGTGTCACCGCAACGGTCTTAAGAGACGGGTACTGAGACAACACAGTTGCGGTCAGGTCTTCATACTTCGCGGCATCCAGCATGCCCGCGTGGACATCGATGTTTTTTCCGATGCCGAGCGACAACTGTATATCTTCTTCGTTGGCGATCAATATGTCCACACCGCTCACAATCTCGGGCATGACACAAGATGCCGTTTTCCCCCAGCGCCAGAGGTTATTGCGGTGATTCAGGTCACAGGAAACCACCATTCCTCTTTGTCGCGCAGCACGGACAGCTTCGACAGTCAGGCAGGTCGCAGCCTTGCTGATGCCCGGGGTGACTCCCGTCACGTGAAACCAGCCGGCGCCCTCAAGCATGGCGTTCCAGTCTATGCAATCCGGCGCAGCCAATGCGAAGGCGCTGCAGTCACGATCGTAAACCACTTTCGACGGGCGCTGATTCACGCCCGGCTCTAAATAATAGATGCCCATCCGGCCTTTTGCACGGATGATACGGCTGGTGTCCACGCCCAGCTTGCGCATTTCCGCGACGGTGGCGTCGGCGATCGGGTTGTCCTCCGGGAGCACGGTTACCAACGCCGAGGGGAGGCCGAAAGCGGCGAGCGAGACGGCGACGTTAGCCTCGCCTCCTCCGAAGGACGCACGAAATGACGGCGTTTGCAGAATTCTTTCGAAGGCTGGCGGGGCCAAGCGCAACATGATTTCGCCGAAAGTGACGATGGTCTGCATCTGAGAATCTTTAGACATGGCGGGCGTTATGAATGGTTCGTATAAATTCCTGTGCCAGACGAGTGATGGATTCGAAATCGCCCGTATTGGCCGTTTGCGTGAGGCTGCCGCCCACGCCCAGCGCGACGCAGCCAGCGTCCATCCAATCCTTGGCGTTTTCCAGGGTCACACCGCCTGTAGGCATCAGAGGAGCGTGTGGCAGAGGTCCGTGGACGGCCTTCACGAAGGCGGGTCCCAGTATTTCGCCGGGAAAGATTTTCACGATCGACGCTCCCACTTCCAGGGCCTTGATGATTTCCTTAATTGTCGACGCACCCGGCAAATAAGGGATTTGATAACGATTGCAAAGCCGCGCCGTACTAAAACTAATCGCCGGACTTACGATGAATTGAGCGCCCGCGAGAATCGCTATCCGGGCAGTTTCCGGGTCAATTACGGTACCCGCGCCAATGATAAATTCGCGGTCACGGTATTTTTCAGTGAGGCAGCTGATCGCGTCAGCGGCCGCGGGCGTGGTGAAGGCGATTTCCAGCGCCGTCACGCCGCCAGCTACGCAGGCGTCTGCGATCTGGATTGCCTGATGGGGACTAGCAGCACGGATGACTGCCACAAGACCGCCGTTGACGATTTGCCTAACAATCTCAATCTTGCGTACGCCGCATGCTGGTTTCATCCACTCCAACCTGTATAACAGGATAACAAAACCTCTGCCGCTCGGCAAACTATTGACGCGCACGGATCCGTCCGCCCGTTCGAGACTCATCACGGTTTCGGACATGGAACCCGGCGGAAGCTTTCCCACTGTCCAAAAAGGCGCAGCACTCGCCGTGTACTGCCAACTCGGCCTACGCCAAGTGCCTTGTGTATCGTGTATCTGCAAGGAACGAGACGCAGAATCCAGATGGCCGGTTGATTGCACCACTCAACTCCGATAAATACTTTGTGTCTTGATCGCGATGGAGTGGCCGAAACGGCAAGTGCTTCCGCCGCGTGAGGGCCTCCAGAACCGCTCAGGGCCTGAGTGAGCTTCAAAGGGGGTAGAATTATGCGAAGGACAACCCTGGTTCTCGCATTGATTGCGTTTTCCTGTGGTTCAAGAGTCGCTTTTTCGCAAGCGATGGATGGGAATCTGACCGGCACGGTGAGCGATCAGTCGGGCGCGGCGGTTCCAAACGCGAACCTGGAGATCGAAAACGCCGCAACCGGCGTAAAGCTGGGCACGCCGGCCAACGGCGTAGGCCAGTATCGATTTAACAATCTTCTTCCCGGCCAGTACCACTTGAAGGTGACGGCACCGGGATTCACCGTCGCCTCGCTGCAAAACATTTTGGTGGAGCTGAACAAAACCGCGACGGCCAATGTAACGCTCCAACTGGGCGTCGTCGCAACCCAGGTTGACGTGCGGGAGGCGGGAGCGCTGATCGATACCACCACGTCACAGATTGCGTCGACTTATAAAGAGCGCGAGGCGATCGACACACCTGCATCGGCGTTGCCGCTCGGAGTGCTTAATCTGTCGCTGATGAGCGCAGGCGTAGCCAGCTCGGGCGGAATCGGACTGGGCGACGGTCCGTCCGTCGGGGGCCAGCGTCCGCGCAACAACAATTTCAATGTTGAAGGCGTGGACAATAACCGCAAAGACGTTACCGGCCATAACCTGGACATCCCGAACGAGGCGGTGGCGGAGTTTTCGATGCTGCAGAACCAATATTCGGCCGAGTTCGGCAACGGCAGCGGCGGGCAGTTCAACACCGTGATTCGGGGCGGCGGGAACACCGTCCACGGCTCGCTCTTTGAATATTTCCGGAACCGGAATCTGGACGCGGTGGATGAGTCCGCTGCAAGACAGGGCATCCGGTCGAATCCGCGATACGATCAGAACACGCTCGGCGGCTCGATCGGCGGGCCGATCATAAAGAACAAGCTGTTCTATTACGGGCTGTACCAATACAATCCGCTGGGCCAGGCGGGCACGCCCTCTAGCGCGATTCTTTCGCCGACGGCGGCAGGCTATAGCCAGCTCGCGGCGATTCCAGGCGTTTCGCAGACCAATGTGAATATTCTCAAACAGTACCTGGCTCCGGCGCCGACAGCCAGCAGCACCACTACGGTATCCGGCGTGGCGATCCCCATCGGCACTACGCCGATCACTAAGCCCAGCTTTACCGACACCCATTCGTGGCTGGCGAGCGCGGACTACATCATCTCCGATACCGATCAAATCCGCGGGCGCTACGTCAACGTGCGCACCTCCGGCTTTAGTGAAACCACGCTGCCGGACCTGCCGGCGTTCTTCCTGGGACGCGCTACCCGCCAGCATCTGTTCACGTTTTCGGAAGTTCACAACTTTTCGCCGACACTGTTGAACGAGTTTCGCTTCGGCTATAACCGCTATAACGACGACATTCCCGCCGGCACCTTCGCGTTCCCGGGCCTGGATGTATTTCCAAATATCACTATCGAAGACGACTTGAATGTGCAGTTGGGACCCTATGACGGCGCTCCCCAATCGACCATCATCAACACTTACCAGTTGATCGACAATATCGCCTGGACCAAGGGCGCGCATTCCATGAAGTTCGGCTGGGAAGGGCGGAAATATATTGCGCCGCAGTTCTTTACGCAGCGAGTGCGCGGCGACTACAACTACAAGACCCTCGAACGCTATGCGCTCGATTTGAGCCCCGACGTTCTGGGAGAGCGGAACGTTGGAGCAGCGCCCTACTCCGGCAACCAGATCAACATGTCCGCATTCTTCACCGATGAAATCCGGGTACGTTCGAATCTCACGCTGACACTCGGCGTGCGCTATGAGTACAAAGGCGTGCCGGAGGGCGACAAGCTCCAGGCCCTGAACGCGATTTCGAATGTTCCCGGTCTGATCGAGTTCCGCGAGCCCACGGCGCAGACCACCAATTTCGTTCCGCGAATCGGGCTGGCTTATTCACCGGGCACGTCCGGCCGCACCTCGATTCGCGCCGGTTTCGGCATGAGTTACGACAAGTACTTTGACAATCTGGGCTTGAACGCCAAGCCGCCGCAACTGGAGAGCACCGTGGACGTGAATCCATCGCTGACCTCCTCGAATTTCCTGGCGAACGGCGGAATCCGGCCGGATGCCCGGGCGCAGAGCTTCGCCAACGCGCAGGCAGCGCGCGACGCCACCTCGGCGTTCATCGTGGATCAAGAGCTGCCGTACTCGATTCAGTGGAACTTTGGCGTCCAGCAAGTGCTCAAAGAGGACTATACGTTGGAGGTGCGGTATTTGGGAACGCGGGGGGTTCACCTGCCTACGCAAAGCCGCATCAACATCGGGTCCGTCGTGACTCCCACGCGCTTCCTGCCCACGTATTTCCAGACGCCGAGCCAGGCCACACTGGCGAGCTTGCCGCTTACTCTGGGCAACTTGCAGGCGATCGACCCTGTGCTCCCGCAATGGGCACCGTTCTTCGATAACAGCAACATCACCTCGTTCCCTTATCGCGGCAACTCCAGCTACCACGGGCTGGCGGTCGAGCTGACGCGCCGTTTCGCGCGCGGAATGTTGTTCCGTGGCGCGTACACATGGAGCCATAATATCGACGACAGCACGGCGGACTTATTCTCCACGCTGCTCGCCCCGCGGCGTCCTGAGGATTTCCAGAATATGAGGAGTGAACGGTCCACCTCATTTCTGGATCGCCGCCACCGCTTGACGCTGACTTGGGTGTGGGATACGCCCTGGCTCAAAACGAACGACAACTGGATGATGAGGAATATCATCGGGAACTTCACGCTGAGCGGGACTTACACTTACGAATCCCCGCAGTTCGCCACCGTGCAGAGCGGTCTGGACTCGAATATGAACGGCGATTCGGCCGGAGACCGCGCGATCCTTAATATCAACGGCGTCCCGAATACTGGGAGCGACGTGAACCCAATCAACCGCAGTGGCAATATCGTGGAGCCCGGAAGCCCCGCCATCGTGGCCTACGTCGCCCAGAACCCGAACGCTCAGTACGTTGTCGCGGGATTGGGCGCGCTGACCAATGTCGGCCGGATGACCATGCCGACGCGTCCCATCAACAACTTCGATCTGGCAATCAAGAAGGTCTTCTCTATCCGGGAAGGCCTGCGGCTGGAATTCGCGGCACAGCTTTACAATGCGTTCAACCATCCGCAATATGTGCCGGGCTACATTAACAACGTCCAGTTCCACGAGAGCCGCGACACCAACAACAACTTGATCCCCGGTAACGCGATCTTCAACCGGCCGGATCTCGCCTACGACAGCAACGCCCGCACCATTCAACTGGTCGGACGCTTCCAGTTCTGAATCGCATAGGTTAGGCGGCAGCGCCGGCCGCGCCTTGAAAAAGAAGCGTGGCCGGCCTCGCACTTCTTTATTGGCCCTGCAATTGCCTTTGGCAAAGAGAAGAAAGAGCATCATGAGGCGCCGAAACCTTGAACCTGATTCTGACCTTGCTGTGGCCTGACCATCTCGTCACGGATCCACCCGCAACCCTCATCGAGTGATGGTTGACGCATCTAATGCCGGCATCCTTATTCCCACTGACCGAATTCTGGTGGTTTTACGTAGCGTTCACAGCACTCGTGCTGGTGCTGCTTGCGGCCGATCTCGGGCTGTTTCACCGGCGGGCGCACGCGGTGGGTTTTCGCGAGGCTCTTATCTGGACGTGTGTGTGGGCCTCTCTCGCCCTGGTCTTTTGTTTCGGACTCCATCAATACGCCAGCTGGAGGTTCGGGGACGGCCAGGCCAAGCAGGTGGCGCTGGAGTTCCTGACCGGATATATCGTTGAAGAGTCGCTTTCGCTCGACAACATGTTCGTATTCGTGCTGATATTCCAGCACTTCGCCATTCCTGCCCGGCATCACCATCGAGTGCTTTTTTATGGCATTCTGGGCGCGCTGCTGTTTCGCGCCGTTTTTATCGCGTTGGGGTCGGCGCTGCTGCAATACGCCTGGGCGGTCATTCTCTTCGGCGGTTTTTTGATTCTCACCGGCATCCGGATGATGTGGGCGCCAGCTCGCGAGATGCAGCCGGAAGAGAGCCTGTTAGTCCGGCTGGTGCGAAAGGTCATGCCGGTCACGCCGGGACTCCAAGAGTCGCGATTCTTTGTCCGCATGGACGGGAAACTTCACGCGACGCCGCTGCTGCTGACGCTGGCGGTGGTCGAAGCGAGCGATATCCTTTTCGCGATCGATTCCGTTCCGGCGATCTTTGCCATCACCCAGGAGCCGCTGATCGTCTACACCTCGAATATATTTGCCATTCTCGGTCTCCGTTCGATGTACTTTCTGTTGGCGGGCGCGGTGGAGCGATTCCATCTACTGCGGCATGGCCTTGCGCTGATCCTGATTTTTGTCGGACTGAAGATGTCATGGCTGAACCAGTATTGGGAGGGCCATTTCCCGATAGGGATCTCACTCGCGGTAATCGGAGGCATCATCGGGGCTTCGATCGGTTTGTCTCTGGCATTCCCCAAGAAAGCCCTGCAACACGCGGGATCCAGGGACTGAGAACGCACAGCCCTGCCCATTTTAGGACAGCAGGAACCGCAGATGGCCGCTGACGGTTTATTGAACTCAAGCGTGAGCACTTGGTAACGGACGTGCTTTCCCACGCTCCGAACTCGCATGGTGTTCCGCAGCGAGAGCCGCTACCGTTGGCCAAATGCGATCTTGACGCTCTCCCAAAACTCGGAACACAGCACTAGGAGGAAAGAGTGACATCCCAGTTAGCACCGATCTTAAAGCCGCTGCCTTTGACGTCGCAAAGGACGGACCCATCCAATCACCGCTGGGGCGTGATTCTCGCGGGAGGCGACGGAAAGCGCTTGCTTACACTAAGGAGAAAGATCGCCGGCGACCATCGGCCCAAGCAATTCTGTGCCATCGTCGACGGCGAAACCTTACTCGATAAGACGCGCCGCAGAGTTGGGCGGATGATCCGCCCGGAACAGACGCTGGTCGTCGTGACCAAAACCCATGAGCGTTTCTACTCGAGCGGCGTAGATGGAGAGACACTGCTGATCCAGCCAGATAACAAAGGCACGACGCCCGCGATCGTATACAGCCTCATGCGGCTGCAGGAGTTGGATCCCAGGGCCCTCGGGGGCTTCTTTCCTTCGGACCACTATTACGCGGATGACGAGGCCTTTATTGCTCATGTCGAGTCTGCTTTCGAAGCGGCGGAGTCCCGGCTTGGGCCGGTCGTCTTGCTGGGCGTCGTCCCAGGAGGACCAGAGGTAGGTTATGGCTGGATCGAGCCGGGCACGCCCTTGAAGGCCCACACATCCCGTCCAGTCTTCTGTGTTCGTTGTTTCTGGGAGAAGCCCTCTCTCTTGCTCGCGTCGGCGCTGATGGCGCGTGGTTGCCTTTGGAACAGCTTCGTGATGGTCGGCCGCGTGGACGCTTTCCTCAACCTGATCCGGCGGGCGAACCCGGACCTAGTAGAGGCGTTCGAGGCAATGCGCCCGACGTTTCTGACGCCAATGGAGGCAACTACTCTGGCCGATCTCTACTCCCGTATCCCAGTGAGCAGCTTTTCAGATGAGGTTCTGTCCTGGCGCCCCTGGGAATTTGCGGTGCTGCGCTGCGAAAACCTCGGCTGGAGCGATTTGGGAGAGACTCATCGGGTCCTATCCGTCCTGGAAAGAAAAGGCGCAAAACCCGACTGGGCTTTCCAGCACGCCCCTGGCCGGAGTGCGGCCGGCTAGCCCCGCGAAACCGCGAGTGGCCTCCTACTTGCAATCATTTGTGTGAAATGGATAGCAGTGATGTTACGCTCCGCTCGCGACCAACAGTGACTTTTGTTCTGGAAGAGCCTTTTGAGCCTGCGCTGAAGACTCTTCGCCGGGCTTTGGCGGAAGAACAACTCTGTATCGTAGTCGAACTGGATGCCGCCAAGAGGATCCGGCACGCCCTCGATATCGTCGTCTCTCCCTGCCGGATTCTGTTTGTTGAGAACCCGCTCTTTATGTTGGAGGCCACGGCTATCGATCGGTCGTCGGCGGTATTTATCCCCTTACACTTGGTCGTGTCGGGTAGTGGCGCACGCACGTTGATTCACGTGTTAGGCCCTCAGCACAGTCAACTGCGTGATTTTCCCATAGGAGTGAGAATCCCCTTGACACGAATACAGGATCAACTCCTTGGCACTCTGGGGAAGGTGGCGGAACGGGCTCGCGATGCCGAGGAACGGGCCGACCGGGGCGACGGCCGCTCCGCAGCATTCGATCGGCCAGACGTGGCGTGAGCCCCGTCCCTCTCATTCGCCTCCAATGCGCCGTAGGCTTATCCTTGTTGCACGGCAAGAGACGGCGTACTCTAAAGGCTCGTGCGCTTTTCAAAGATTATGGGGGAACGGACTGATCTGCCGAATCGTTCCTTAACCCGCGCGCTTGCAGTGATCGGTCTCACGTGTGGGATCAGTACGCTGCACTACTTCATACCGAATGACTTGGCGTTGATCGATATCTACTATCTTTCGCAGCGCCTGTATTATCTGCCGGTAGTGTATGCCGGCTTTTACTTCGGTTGGGGAGGGGGCTTGGCAGCGGGCATCTTCGCGGGGTTGGCCTACCTGCCTCAAATCCTTGCGATCTGGACCATCCGCCCCAGATACACGCTCAACCAATACACCGAAGTGGTACTGTTCTGCATCGTGGGCGCGCTGACAGGTTTCATTGCTGATCGAGAGCGCCGGGGAAAAAAAACGCTGCAGGAAACCGCCGCAAAACTGGCGCGTCTCTACGCCGAGTTGCAAGACAATTTCGAGCGGATGAAACGGGCTGAGCGATTGTATGCGCTGGGACAATTGTCAGCGGGTCTGGCTCACGAGATCAGGAATCCCTTGGCGAGTATCGACGGCGCCACCGCCGTGCTGCTGCGCGAGCCACGATCGGAAGAACGGCGCGTGGAATTCTTAGAGATCATTCAGAAGGAGTGCCGCAGGTTGAACCGGCTCCTGACTACTTTTCTGAATTTTGCAAAACCACCGGTGCCCGAATATCGGAGTACTGTAGTGGAAAAGCTATTCGATTCCGTCATCGCGCTAGCCGAACCGGCCACTCGCCACGACCAAATTCGGTTTCGCAAAGAACTCGCCGAGAACCTGCCTCCGGTCGAATGCGATCCTGAACAACTCACTCAGGTACTCCTCAACCTGACTATTAACGCCATTCAGGCGATGCCGCAAGGAGGCCAGATCGTGTTTTTCGCCGGCCGGAGCGATCGCACCATGATAATAGAGGTGCGAGATGAGGGATCCGGGGTGAGCGAACAGACCATGGAACGTATATTCGACCCCTTCTTTACCACCAAGGAAACCGGCAGCGGTCTGGGGTTGTCAGTCGCGTATCAGATTGTTCTTCAGCAATCCGGTGTATTGACCGCAAAGAGAAACCATGATCGGGGTATGACCTTCTCCGTGCAATTGCCCCTGGATCGGAAGAGGACAAGATGAATCGCCGGCGGGTCCTGGTAGTGGATGATGACGAGAGTCTGCGACGAGTTACACAAGTACAACTGGAACAAGCCGGTTACGAAACGAAAGTGGCCGCGGATGGCAGCGAGGCCATGAGCCTTCTGCAGAAGTCTCCGCAGGATCTCGTGATCACTGATTTACGAATGCCGGAGATGTCTGGCCTTGAGTTGCTCCGCCGGATTCATGTGGAATACCCGGACACCGTGGTGGTCATGATCACCGCGTTTGGCGCCGTCAGCACTGCGGTGGAGGCGATGAAGGCCGGCGCGTATGATTATATCACGAAGCCGGTTCATGCCGATGAACTTGAATTTGTCGTACGGCGGTCTCTCGAGCACCTGGATCTTCTGGAAGAGAACCGGCTTCTGCGGAGCAGCTTGGATGGCAAGTATGGTTTCGAGAACATCATTGGGCATTCGAAATCGCTGCTCCAAGTGCTGGCGATGTCAGCGCGGGCCGCGCGGACGGACGCGACGGTACTAATCCGCGGTGAGACGGGAACAGGCAAGGAATTGCTGGCCAAGGCGGTACATGTAAGCAGCTCTCGGCGGGAGAAGCTGTTTGTAACCATCAATTGCGGCGCCATACCGCGGGATTTGCTGGAGTCCGAATTGTTCGGTCATGTAAAAGGATCCTTCACCGGGGCTATGGCCCACAAAAAGGGCAAAGTTGAATCAGCGGATGGGGGAACGCTGTTTTTAGACGAGATCGGGGAGATGCCCATGGAGCTCCAAGTCAAGCTCCTGCGCCTCATCCAGCAGGGTGAAATCGAGAAAGTGGGCGCGCCCGCCGCTAGCACGGTGGACGTGCGCGTCATCGCCGCGACGCATCGCAATCTCCCGGCGATGATCGAAGATGGCACATTCCGCGAGGACCTCTATTACCGCCTTTCTGTCATCCCGTTGGATCTGCCCCCATTGCGCGAGCGTATCGACGACGTGCCCGAACTGGTCCAGCACTTCTTCACAAAAGCAAAACGCAAGCATGAGCGCGAGCAACTCACCATGCCCGACGCCCTGCTGTCGCGCTTCAGCAATTACCGCTGGCCGGGGAATATTCGGGAATTGGAGAACATTATTGAGCGCTTGGTCGTGCTCACCGAGGGCGACGAAATCGGCGTAGCGGATCTTCCCGAGCATCTTCGGCGGGAACATCCGTCGGTGGATATGTTGAGCTTGGAGATGCCACCGCAAGGCATTAGCCTGGAAGCCGTGGAGAGGGAACTTATGCTGCGCGCGCTACAAAAATTCAACTGGAACCAAACCCATGCAGCTAAGTACCTGGACATTAGTCGCAAGGCGCTGATGTACCGGATGGAGAAACACGGCATTGAGAAGCCAGCCACGGCTCCTGCGGACGAGGAAGATAACGAAAATCCTCGATGAAAGGGATTGCGGGTCAGATCTGCATACCTGCGTTGTTTATCAATTCATAGAGTCTTTTGATTTGACCGTGAGCGCTCTCCAGGCTAGGTTGTAAATGGGCTGCATTTCGAAAGGAGATTCGTCTATGCGCGGTGTGTTTGTCTGTTTAGGACTTGCGACGGCCATGTGGGCTGCCGATACTGGTGCCAGTTCCACAGCGGTCACCTTTGGCGAGGATGTCCTGCCGATCTTGCAGAGAAATTGCCAGACGTGCCATAGGCCCGGCCAAATCGCGCCGATGTCGTTCCTTACCTACCAGAGCACGCGCCCTTGGGCAAAGGCGATGAAGGCGGCCGTCGTTTCCCGCAAAATGCCGCCCTGGTTTGCGGACCCGCAATATGGCCACTACACCAATGACCGGTCGCTCAAACAGAGCGAGATCGAAACGATCGCGAAATGGGCCGACAGCGGCGCACCCGAAGGTAATCCCAAGGAGGCACCGGTGGCTCTCCAATGGCCGGAAGGCTGGATGATCCAACCGGATGTAATCGTGCCAGGACCCGTGATGGAGATTCCGGCGCGGCCTAAGAACAACGTCGTTGAGTGGATCTCGGTGACCATGCCGACCGGATTTACCAAGGACACGTGGGTTACGTCGGTGCAGATCAAGCCCGAACATCCCGAAGTCACACATCACATCTGCGTCGCTTATATGCCGCACAACCCCAACACGAAAATGGGAGTGCCGCAATGGCAGGATAAGGAACGGGACGAAGACGGAGCTGCAATTCCTGAAAAGGGTCCGACATTTGGTGGCGGACTACCGCGTGGGGCAGCTCCGGCTGCACGTCAAGGTGCGACCGCTCCGGCTACTTCCACCAATGGCGGCGCGGAAGATTGCTACCTGCCCGGCAATCCGGCCGCGGACTACCGTGGACTCAAGGCCGCGAAACTGATTCCAGCCGGTTACGACGTCTTCTATAGTATCCACTACACACCCAACGGCAACGGCTACACAGACCACATTCAGTTGGGATTTACCGTCGCGAAGGAAGCGCCCGAGCGGCGCTACGTCTCTTTGGCAGCGTCCGCACCGATGGATTCCAAACGGTTCGCCATTCCACCCAACGATCCCGCCTGGCTGAGCCCGCCGGCGGAAGCGACGTTTCTCCGGGACGTGGAATTGGTCTTCATGATGCCGCACATGCACTATCGGGGTAAAGACGCAAAATGGACGCTGGAGTATCCCGATGGGCGCCAGGAAGTGGTGCTCCACGTTCCGCATTACGACTTCAACTGGCAACTCGGTTACGACACGTCCATAAAAGTGCCGGCCGGAACCAAGCTGCATGTGGACGTTCACTTCGACAATTCTGTGAACAACAAATTCAATCCCAATCCCAACAAGACCGTGTATTACGGGCAGATGACCTGGGAAGAGATGATGTACCAGTTCTTTGGTGTGGTGGTTGAGAAGGATGCCGATGTAAGCCAGATCATCAAGCTGGCGGTGCCGCTCGGGGCGGGCGGCGGCTGAGCTTGACTCGTTAGTCTTCGCAAGGTATTCTAAACCCGTCCTCTAGAGGTCGTGGTCGTGCTTGCACGTAAACTTGAGTACCTGATCGCACTTGCCAAGGAAGGTCACTTCGCCAGAGCTGCCGCGGCATGCCATGTTTCGCAGCCCGCACTCTCCGCTGGAATTCAGCAGTTGGAGCATGAGCTAGGGGTTCAGATTGTCAAGCGCGGGCAGCGTTTCCAGGGGTTTACGGAGCAGGGAGAGATCGTCCTGAACTGGGCCCAGCGCATGGAGATGGATTGTAAGAACCTCCGCCAGGAATTGCGCGACCGCAGCAATAACCTGGCTGGCACGCTCCGTATCGGAGTATTAAACTCCACCACACCTTTTCTCTCCATTTTCACGATCCCATTTTCGCAGCGCTTCCCGGAAGTGAATCTCAAGGTGATGAATCACAATCCTTTCGACATTCAGCAGGGATTGGAGGATGTTGCCTTCGATATGGCGATCAGTTATCTGGACGACAAGCCGCGGCGTTATCGGTTTTCACACACGCTGTATACCCAAGAGTATTACCTGTTGACGCGAAAGCGGAGTCGATTTTCGCCACAAGGTCCGGTCTCCTGGGAGGATGTGAAGGGTTTGCCGCTGTGCTTGTTTCCCGCGGAAACCCATGTGTTCGGTACCGAGGTTTACGAGACTCTGGGTGGTGCTCATCCTGGTGTCGCACGCGTCGAGACGAATGCAATGATGATACTGCTGGATCACGTGCGGACCGGAAACTGGGCGTCGATTCTGCCTAAGCCAGTACTCTTCATGATCGCCGGTAGTGACGAATTCGAAGCCGTTCCGCTCCCTCTCACTGCCGACGCTGGCGCTATCGGAATCGCGGTGCCTCATCGCGAACCGGAGTCCTATTTGGCTGAAGCGTTTTTCGAGATCGCGACCAGCTCCGATGTGCTTGGCAAATTCCACGAGTTCTTCCAGCCTAGCCCCGCAACCACGCACCGATAGAGTTTATCTATTACTCAAAAGAAACCTTTGATTTGACCGGGCGGGTGCCACCCGCGACTCAACAGCGTGATGCTGGTCACCCAAATCGCAGGCGCGCCTTGATAGAGGTGGCTTATCAAGCGTTAGGAAACTTCGATTTGACATCATCTGAGCACAGCAGTACCGTTGACAGCAGCTTGGAAATGTTCGCCATGCGGAAGGCGCAGGCGAAGTAACGGGAAGGGGTCGAGGGAAGCCAAATGTTTAACAAGTCCAACTATTTCCAGACTTTCAGTGTGCTCACCATGGTGGCACTGATCGGTGTCTTCAGTGCGGGTGTGGTGTGGGCGCAGGCGGTAACTGCGCAGATTAGCGGCACCGCCAAGGACCAATCCGGCGCAGTCTTACCCGGCGTGGAAGTCTCAGCCACGCAGACGGAAACCGGGACCAAACGAAACGTCACTACCGACGAGTCCGGGTTTTATAACCTAACGAATCTGCCGATTGGGCCCTATCGACTGGAGGCCACCAAACCCGGTTTCCGGAGCTATGTGCAGACTGGAATCGTTTTGCAAGTGAACAGCAATCCGGAAATCCCTTTGACGCTGAATGTAGGCCAGGTGACCGAGACGGTCGAAGTGGCCGCGAATGCCAGCGCGGTAGAGACGCGCAGCATGGGTGTTGGCTCGGTCGTGGAGAACCAACGCATTTTAGAGCTGCCACTCAACGGACGTCAGGCTACCGATCTGATTGCGCTGGCGGGCGCGGCCGTACAGACTGGCTCCTCGCCGGCCTGGGCCATGAAGACGGGTGTCAATATTTCCGTGGCGGGAGGCCAAACCTACGGGGTCACTTATCTGCTGGACGGAGCTCCGCACAGCAATTTTTATGACGCCACCGGTATGCCCGTTCCTTTCCCAGATGCGCTGCAGGAATTCAAGGTCGAGACCAGCGCCCTGAGCGCGCAAAACGGAACCCATTCGGGAGCGGCCGTGAGCGGCGTCACCAAATCCGGCACCAACGCGTTTCATGGCGATCTATTTGAATTCGTGCGCAACTACAAATTCAATGCCCGTAACGCTTTTGCGGCCAAGCGCGACACACTGAAGCGCAATCAATTCGGCGGCACAATCGGCGGACGAATCATTAAAGACAAACTGTTCTTCTTCGGCGGCTATCAGGGTACACGGACCCGCCAGGAGACCAGCGACAACACCGCCTTCGTCCCCACGCCGCGCATGCTCGCGGGCGACTTCACCACCTTCGCGTCCGCACAGTGTCAAGGAACCAATAAAATCCTCACGGGCGGATTCAATGGCAATAAGATCGATCCAAAGTCGTTTAGCCCGGCTGCGCTGAAGGTAGCGGCGCTGCTCCCCGCTGCCACGAATGACTGTGGACTGATTCTGTTCGGGCTAAAAGGCGTCGAAAATCTGGCTCAATATGTGGCACGCGTCGACTATCAAATGAATGACAAGCACACGATTTTCGGGCGGTATCTGGCAACACCGATCTTCGACGCAGTCCCTTACAGTCTCTCGGGAGGCAATGTCCTCACCACCGCCACTCCGGCTGGCTCGCCCGTGAACAGTTATGGCCAGGATGACTTGGCGACTTCGTTTACAATCGGCGAAACCTGGCTGATCAACCCGACCACGGTTAATTCGTTCCGTGCCTCATTGAATCGCGTGGCGGCGAACCACCCGGGCCCGTCGTTTTTTGGCCCCTCCGACGTGGGCGTCAAAGCCTTCAGTTATCTTCCCCACTTCATGAGCATCACGGTTACAGGAGGCCCAACCATCGGGCAGGGCACGGGTGCGGATCTGTTCGCGAACAGCACTCAATACCAGTTGAACGATGACGTGAGTCTGGTGCGAGGGTCGCATCAGTTCGGGTTTGGAGTGAGTGCCGCGCTATCCACCGTGTATGCACTGGCGAACGTGTTCTCGATTGGAACTTACCCCTTCACTGGTCAAGCTACCGGTTTAGGAATGGCCGATTTTCTGATGGGAAAAGTAACTGGCTCCCAGCAGGCGACTCCCAATGGGCTCGTCAACTACGAGCGCTTCTTCGGGCTCTATGCGCAAGACACATGGAAGGTGAGCCAACGGTTAACGGTGAATTACGGTCTGCGCTGGGATCCGTACTTCCCGATGCAGCTCAAGCAAAATACCATCTTCAACTTCAGCATGGACCGCTTCCGCCAGAACATTATCAGCAAGGTGATTCCTAACGCGCCCGCGGGCTTCTACTATCCGGGCGATCCCGGCTTCAACGGGCAAGCCAGCATCGAAAATCAGTGGATGCACTTTCAACCGCGCATTGGTTTCGCGTGGGATCCGACGGGCGACGGCCGCACTTCGATTCGCGGCGGGGCCGGGATCGCATACGACTTCGTAAATCAACAACTGCATCACAACACCACCACGGCGGCGCCGTTCGGCGGGCGTCAGCTCAAACCCAACACGATTAGTTTTGACGATCCCTGGGGCGGCTTCCCGGGAGGAAACCCGTTCCCGTATGTCTCCGGCCCTGGGAACTATCTCTTTACGCCCGCTAGCACCTTCCAGCCGATTCCTACAGACCTGCGAACGCCGAAAGTCTACTCCTGGAACTTCGGCATTCAGCGGCAGGTGACGCAGGCGCTTTTTATATCAGGGAGCTATATCGGAAACAACGCGATTCACCTGTTGACGTCCGTGGAATTGAACCCGGCCATTCTGGTTCCCAACACCGCGGGGACACCGCTGGGCACTTGTCCGACGGGCGTAACGGTGGGATGCAACGCGCTGTCGAATACGCAACAGCGGCGCGTACTTTCGTTGCAAAACCCTGTGAAATCGGCGAATATCGGATTCCTCACGCAGTATGATGATGGGGCGACCCAGTCCTATCATGGATTGCTGCTGAATTCGACTTGGCGCCCCAAGAGAGGCGTGAACATCAATGGGAACTACACGTGGTCGCATTGTCTGGCGGACTACATTTTCCAGGGAACACCACCCAATCCCGGGCAAAACTACTTTCACTATTTTGACCGGCATGCAGATCGCGGGAATTGCGTGGGCGACCGGCGTCATATTTTCAATTTGACAGCCGTTGCGCAGACTCCGCGGTTTGATAATCGGGCACTGCGTGTTGTTGGAACCGGCTGGACCGTGTCCACGATTTACCGCTATCAAACCGGAGCGTATCTGAGCGTCGTTTCTGGTGTCGACCGCTCGCTCAGCGGAATCGCAGCGACGATTCAGCGTCCCGACCAGGTGAATTCCAATGCAATCGCGGCCGATTCTGGTGCCGCGTGCGTGGGTCGTCCCGGATGTATCAGCTGGTTGAACCCCGCTGCCTTCGCGCAGCCGGCCTTCGGCACCTTCGGCAATCTGGGGTATCAAAACATTCTGGCGCCCGCGTTCTGGCAGTTCGATGCCGCGCTCTCCCGCGAATTTCAGGTGCGGGAAGGCCAGCGCCTGGAAATTCGCGCCGAAGCGTTTAATATCATCAACGGCGTCCGTCCGGTTACGCCAACAGCGGGCAGTTCGACGTTGAACATCAATAGCCCGAATACCTTCGGCGTAATTCTGAGCTCGTACGATCCGAGAATCATGCAGTTCGCTGCCAAGTTCGTTTTTTAGCCGAGCTTGATCAGCGATGTCCCCGGCATGTGCAGCCGGCTGAGCTTCTCGATCTCCGCGAGAGCGATCTCCACATTGCGGCGAGCGACCAATGCGTGTTCCCGGGTCAGGCGTTCCGCGAGAGGCCCGTCCTTCTTTTCGATGGCGCGGATGATTTCATGATGTTGCTCAATCGCCAGCGGCATGATGTCACGGCCGGAGACGGGAACTGGGGCTGCCGGGGAGGCGAAGGGAATCGCATAAACTCGCTCGACTACTGAGCGCAACATGGGACTGTGTGCGAGATCCACCAAGGCGAGATGAAAGGCCGCATTCAATTCCCCATAACGGGACAATTCATCTGTGGGGCCTGAACCTGGCTGCATCGCGTTTGGGTTGACGCTCATGAGCGCATCGATCTCGGCGTTGCACTGGCGGAGAAGCGTTAATTCGTTGGGACCGGTAATCCTCTCGGCAGCGAGTTTCGCAGCCATACCTTCGAGTACCCCCCGCATTTCGATGGCGTCCCAGATGTCGCTCTTAGTGAATTCGCGTACGGCGAAGCCACCGCCGGTGGACGGTTCGAGCAAGCCTTCCTGCGACAGTCGCTCCAATGCCAAACGCACGGGCGTCCGCGAAATGCCTAGTCTCGCAGCGAGGGGAATCTCCGCGATGCGTTCGTGCGGCCGAAACTCTCCCCTGAGGATCATCTCGCGCAACTTCACCGAAGTGCGGCCGCTGTGAGAACCAGCCGCGGCATTGCTGCGCGACTTCGAGGAAATCTTCAACGGCTCATCATAGCACCAACTGCATACAGGCTCCAGCTTTCCCGTCGGTTTCTGTGAGAATCTGTGTTACATAGGCGCAACCGAACCCATGTTTTATATTAGTTTCTTATATTTAGGGGTACAGCGAGTTGATAAAAAGAGGTTATTGAACGTCATCCAGTATCTATTTGACGCTGCATGCAGCCCGGACTTATCATTCGTGTTGTAGTTTGTGGAGGAGAGCGACTGTATGAAGATGTCAGCGGGCTCGATTGCGATCGGCCTTTCGTCTTTGGCCGCGTGCTTGGCGATTTTGGTGTTCAACGGGTACGCGCAGCAGCCGTCATCCGCCTCCCAGCCCGAGCACGTCGATTATAACTGGCAGATCCGGCCCATCCTTTCAGACAACTGCTATCGCTGCCACGGTCCGGACTCGAAAAGCCGGCAGGCGGGGCTGAGACTCGACCACCAAGAGAGCGCATACGAGCAGGCGATCGTGCCCGGCAACGCGCAGGAAAGTGAAATGATTCGCCGGATCTCCTCGAAGGACCCCGCTTACCGGATGCCGCCACCCGCGGCGAGCGCCAAGCCGCTCACGGACGCCGAGGTGGCCACTCTCACCGAATGGGTCAAGCAAGGCGCCGAATACAAGCCGCACTGGGCTTTCATCACGCCTATTAAAGCACCCTTACCGCAGACGACTCTAACAAGCCGTGTGGTGAACGCCATCGATCGTTTCATCTTTGCGCGGTTGGAGAAAGAAGGATTGAAGCCCTCATCCGAAGCCGACAAGGAGACTCTGATCAACCGTGTCACGCTTTCGCTCACAGGTCTGCCTCCGACACTTCCGGAAGTGGACGCCTTTCTCGCCGACAAGAGTCCGAACGCGTATGAAAAAGTGGTCGACCGGCTGTTAGCGTCGCCCGCGTACGGTGAGCATATGGCGGCGTACTGGGCCAATATCTCGCGGTACTCGGAGAGCGATGGTTTTCTGGACGATCATCACGACCGCCTGTTCTGGCCGTATCGCGATTGGGTGATCTCGGCATTCAACAGGAACATGCCATTTAATCAATTCGCGACTTGGCAGCTAGCAGGGGATCTCTTGCCCAACGCTACCAAGGAGCAGAGACTGGCGACGGCATTCCTGCGAGTTGGAAAGCGCACGACGGAGAATGGCGCCATCGACGAAGAGTATCGCGTCGAGTATGCGCTCGATCGTGCGAATGTCGTCGGGGAGGGATTTCTGGCCCTGACCACTGGATGCGCGCGCTGCCACGATCACAAATACGATCCCATCGCGCAGAAAGATTACTACTCACTGTCAGGATTCTTCAATAGCGCGGATGAGCCCGGATTCTTCGCGCCCGGGTTCAGCACCATTCAAGGCGGTCCGACTCTGCCTTGGACCGACAAGGTAACCGATGAAAAGATTGCCGCAGCGGAGGCTGCTCTGAAGACAGCGGAGAGCGCCTATTCGGCTGCGCGCGAAGCTGCCAATGTCGATGCGATCGCACGAGTCGGTGCGCTGCTCAAACAACCATCCAGCGAAGTAGCGGGAGCAGTTCAAAAGTCGCTGGATGCTGCAACGGTGGCTTACTATCCTTTCGAAACCACCGCCCCTATTCCGGACGACCAGTTGCCTAAATCTCGGGCGCGGCGAGGGCAGAAACCTCCGGCAGATCTCGTGTCGCCCTTCCGTGGACGCGATCCCAACGGGCCTCCTCCCGACGTCGACGCCGTTCGGGCGGCGCGAGAGTTCGGGCAGCGTCTTCCGAACAGCATGATCCGCGAGAACCTGACGTTCTCACCCAGTGGTCTTGCGGGCGGAGAGCCCGCGGTGCTGGAGGAAGCGAATCTGCGGCCCGGCGGGGCGCAAGGGAATGCGTTATTTTTTACGGATACCAATCGCGGGTTTCTGGGCAAGAGCGTAGGGTTCTACGACCGAACGCAGCCGTTCAGCTTCGACCTGTGGGTGTATGCGGCTTCGGTCTATGAGAACTCGCAGGTCTTAAATCATCGCGATGATGACAACTCCGGTGGTGCGGGTTACAAACTGAACCTCGAAAAAAATCATCTGTCGTTTTTCATGATGCACTCCTGGCCCTACAACATGTTGCACGTAGTCTCAAAGGAACCGGTTCCTACCAAGCAATGGACTCACGTGTCGATTACGTACGACGGCTCCAGCCGGGCAGCAGGATTGCATCTCTATGTCAATGGCAAGCCCGCAGAGGTGGACGTCGAACATGATCATCTCACCGAAAGTAGTCTGCCGCGAAGCTATGCGGCGGCGTTTAACGAGTTTGTGGGCGTTGAGTTCGGTCGCCGTTTCCGCGAAGTCACTATGAAAGACGGCGGTATTGACGAGATTCGCTTCTTCAACCGGGCCCTTACTCCGATTGAAGTGAGCTTTCTGCACCAGGGTACTCGGGCAGTTGAGACCCAACGGGCGAAGCTGACCGATGAGATGGCCGAGTTGATGACCGCCAATGATTCTCGAGTCGTCGAGGCTGGCAAAAGTCTGTATGTGGCGCGCGAAGCTCAAAATCAAGCTGTATCGTGGGTGCCCGAAGTGATGGTAATGGCGGATGCGCCCAAGCCGCGGCAGACTTACGTTCTGAGCCGTGGGCTCTACAACGTGCGTCTGGATTCAGTGGACCCGGCGCCGCTCACACAAGTCTTCCCCTTTGATCCCAAAGTGCCGAAGAACCGAATCGGTCTGGCGCAATGGCTGTTCGATCCGAACAACCCGCTGGTGTCACGAGTCTTTGTGAACCGCTTGTGGCAACAGTTGCTGGGGAAGGGAATCGTTGAAACTTCCGACGACTTCGGTATGCAGGGGTCGCGGCCGACGCATCCGGAGTTGCTCGACTGGCTGGCGGTGGACTTCATCGAATCCGGTTGGGACATTAAGCGCCTGAATAAGATGATCGTGATGTCGGCGACGTTCCGGCAGTCGTCCGATGTTAACGACGAAATCGTGAAGCGCGATCCTGGCAATGTGCTCTATGCGCGCGGGCCGCGCATGCGAATGTCAGCCGAACAAGTCCGCGACAACGCGCTAGCGGTCAGCGGACTACTAGTGAAAACCATCGGCGGACCCAGCGTGTATCCGTACCAGTCGGACGGCGTGTGGGTGCTAGGCGTGACTCCCTACCGCTATCCGAAGCCTGAAGAGCTTTCGCCGCACGAGCAGCATCGGCGCAGCCTGTATTCCTTTGTGAAACGCAACACCCCGCCGCCTTCGATGTCGGTATTCGATTTCTCGGAACGCCATGGCACCATCGCGCGGCGCCTCACCTCCAATACCCCGCTGCAGGCGCTGGTGTTGCTTGACGATCCGCAATATCTGGAAGCCTATCGAGTGCTAGCCACCAGGGTTCTTAAGGAGGAGGCAGAACAGGACGAGCAGATCAAACTGGTCTTCCGTTTGGCCACTAGGCGGATGCCGAAGGAAGCGGAGATGGTGGAGCTTCGCAAATACTACGAGCGGGAACTCGCCCGATTTGACGGCGAACGGAAGAAAGCCGAAGAACTGGTTCATGTCGGTGTTGCGCCCGTGGATTCCACCGTGGATGTGGTTAGAATGGCGGCGTTGACGAACGTGGCCGCGGCGGTGATGAACACGCCGGACGCATATTCGATTCACTAGAGGCTCCCATGAAACAGATAGACGCGAACAGATTGAAGACCGCTCTGGCTCGCCGAGCCTTTCTGAAGACCGGCAGCGGATTAGGTGCGCTGGCGCTCGCCGAACTCATGGGAGGGACCCGGCTGCTAGGGCAGGCTCCTTCATCCGCGGGAGGCGTGATGCTCAAGAGCAATGGAGTGCTAAAGGAGCTGCACTTTGCGCCGCGTGCGAAACGAGTAATTCGCATCCACATGATCGGCGCGGTTTCACAAGTGGATAGCTTCGATTACAAGCCGATGCTCGAAAAGATGCACGGGGAGCAACTCCCGGCTTCCATACGTGGAAAAGGGCGGCTTTCGACTATGAGCGCGGCGCAGTCTTCGTTCCCGATTGTGAAACCGATTAGCCCGTTTTCGCAGCACGGCCAGAGCGGCGCATGGGTGAGCGATCTGTTCCCGTATACGGCGAAGATCGTAGACGATCTCTGCTTCATCAAAACTCTCCGTACGGATCACGTGAATCACGATCCTGCCGCGAAATTCTTGCATACCGGTTTCCAGTTGGCCGGGCGGCCACCCGAGGGCGCCTGGGTAGCGTATGCGATCGGATCGGAAAATCAAAATCTTCCGGCGTTCGTGGCGTTTACGTCGGGAACTTTCGGCGGCGTGAGCCACGATGCCTCGAACTGGGGATCGGGATTCCTTCCCTCGCAATATCAGGGCGTGCCTTTCCGCGCGGGCAAGGATCCGGTGCTGTACGTGAGCAATCCAAACGGCATGGATATGCAGGACCGACGCGAGATGCTGGACGTGATCGGCAAGCTTTCTGAAACGCAACACGAGATTTCCGACGACCCCGAGATTCCGGCCAAGATCAGCCAGTATGAGATGGCGTACCGGATGATGACTTCGGTCCCGGAAGTAGCCGATATCAGTAAAGAGCCCGATCGTATTTTGGATATGTATGGTCCGGATGTTCGCAAACCGGGCACCTTCGCGCGAAATTGCCTATTGGCACGGCGCCTGGCTGAGCGCGACGTGCGCTTCATTTCCGTGATGCACGTGGGCTGGGATCACCATACAAACATCCTGCAGCGGCATCCGCCGGACTGCCTGATGGTCGACCAGCCGTCCGCGGCGCTGGTCGCGGATCTGAAGCAGCGTGGGTTGCTGAAAGACACCTTGGTAATGTGGGGGAGCGAATTCGGGCGCACCTCGTTTGCGCAGGGCCCGATTGATTCGAACGTGGGGCGCGATCACCACGGTAATAACTTCACTTGGTGGCTGGCCGGAGGCGGTGTCAAACCCGGCTTCAGTTACGGCGAGACCGACGACTTTAGCTATAACGCAGTAACGCCTTCCGTTGAAATTCACGACGCACATGCCACCATGCTGCACATCCTGGGTATCGATCACGAGCGATTGACTTACCGCTCGCAAGGGCGCGATTTCCGGCTGACCGATGTTGCAGGTCGGCTCGTAAAGGAAATACTGGCGTAATACCTGCTGTGACGCATTAGCAGCCCAAGAACTTGGGACTCTGTTTGCACAGCTTGCTGAAAATCCACGTGGACTTTCGGCATCTGCTGCCACATCGTTCGGTCTGCGCACCCTCCCAAAACAGCCAAGTTCCTGAAGAATGAATTCATTGCTCCGAGGGCAGCAGTGAAATTTGTGTCCAAGTTGCTGATAGTGCGCGTAAAAGTTACCACCGTCGAGCGGGGGGCAAAAACGACAATACAAACGCCGGGGTTGAGGCACTAGTACAATAGGCCGCTTACGTGCAAGCCCCGCAGCATCTAGCGGGGAGCGGCAGTGTTCCGGGCAGGTTGCTTCGTCGCGCTGTCCTCCAGGGCATTTTTGGGAATCTGGCCGAGGCGGAGCCAAAAACAGAAGCGAGTCAGCCCGCCAAAGCCGGAAGACTCCTCGTCGCCGAGGCGTGTCGGCTAGGACGCGCACGGAGTATCGCAAGTTTATTGTGAGGTTGCTATATGAAAGATTTGCGGAATAAGCTACGATTCCGGCGGACAGTCGGTTGGTCTGTCGTGGTGGCAGGTTTACTGGTTGCAGGGCCGGCAAGGCCGCAGGACGCGCCAGCGTTATCGCAAGGGCAAGAGAGCGCCTTTACCGGTGCAGTGGTTGCCTCGACGCGCGATACCTTGGTCGTGAGAGGTGAAAGCGCCCAATTTCAGTTATATGTGTTTGACCGGGATACGGTGAAGCCTCGTACTGTGATGGTCGGGTCTACGGTGCGTGTGGTTTCGGTCCCTGGGGAAGAGGCGGGAGTTCGGATCGCGAGGGAGATCACTATTTTGACGGCCGCTCCCGCTGCGGCCCCAGGCGCGGCTCAACCGACCCCGCCAGCCGTTCCGCCAGGCGTCCGCCGGCTGGAACGCGACATTGAACGGCAAGTGCGCCGCTACCAATTTGGTGTTCGCGCGGGCGTGGCGCTCGATCCCGAACTCGTCCTGTTGGGCGTTCATGCTCAGCTGGGCCCATTCTTCAGCCGGGACGTTTACCTGCGCCCGAATGTCGAATTTGCGTACGGTGAGGTTACCGCGCTTTTCGCTTTGAACTTGGAGGCTATTTATCGATTGCCGATTTCGTCCCGGCAAGGCCGCTGGACGTCATACGTTGGAGCGGGGCCAGGCTTCTCTTTCATACATCAGAACTTTGAGGCAGTCAGCGGCGAGGGCAACAGGGTAGATTTCGGCGACTTCCATAGTGACGTTGGTTTGAACATCTTGGGAGGGGTGCGGTACCGAAGTGGTATGTTCACGGAGCTGAAAGCGAGCGTTTACTCAAGACCCGCGCCGGTCCTGCGTTTAATCATAGGCTACAACTTTTGATCGTGGCTTCGAACATTTAAGTGGCAGGACCCTGACGGCTCGTTACCGTCGCTCGGACTACGCGATACAATGGCGGTAACAACGGGGATGGTGGGGCCGAAGGAGCCGTGCCCAATGACGATCGCTCGATCGGTCGTGCGCGCTATGTTTACTCTTGCCTCCATGCCTCCTTTGTTGGACTCTCGTGCGGATGCGCAAGTTAATGCCACTGCAACGTTCTCGGGCCGCGTCACGGATCCCTCGGGTCTGGCCATTGCGCGCGCGACGGTAAAGGTGACCCGCCAGGCGACGGGCATCGAGGTCACTCGCTCGACGGACGCCGACGGGTTTTACATGATTCCACTGCTCAAGCAGGGCGTGTACTCGATCCAGGTCAGCGCTCCGGGATTCACACGGCAGACGCGAACGAACCTCCGGCTGGAAATCCAACAAGTGGCTCAAGAGGATTTCGAGCTGCAGTTAGGCGGACTGGAGCAGGAAGTGACGGTGCAAGGCGCCGCTCCGCTGCTGCAAACTCAAAGCACCGAAATCGGCGACGTGATCCATCGGGAATTGTCGGAACAACTGCCGTTGAACGGAAGGAACTTTTCCCAGTTGGCCCTGCTGGTTCCCGGCGCGGCTCCCGGACCGGTGGGCGGTATCCGCACTCAAGGCAATGGCAATGAGACGCAGCGGGCCGGCGCCGAAATCGTGGCCGGCGGGGCGCGCGGCAGCTTTAACCAATTCATGATCGACGGGATCGACAACCGCGATCAGTCGGTCGGCACCGTCAAGGTTTTTCCCAATCTGGAGAGCATCGAGGAGTTCAAGGTACAGATCGGCAACTACGACGCCCAGTTTTCCAGCGGCGGCGCCGTGGTCAACGTGGTGACGCGCTCCGGCGGTAACCAATTTCACGGATCGGCGTTCGAGTTTCTGCGCAATGCCGCCTTGAACGCGCGGCAGTTCTTCGATGCGGGCGTGCCGGTGTTTCAGCAGAACCAGTTCGGCTTCGCGATCGGCGGTCCGATCAAGCGGAACCGGACGTTCTTCTTCGGCGATTATCAGGGCCTCAATGTCCACACCTCCAGCACCTCGATTTTGAGCCAGCCAACCGCGGCCATGCGTAACGGGGATTTTACGGACTATCCTGCGATTATTTACGATCCGACCACCTACAACCCGTCCACTAATTCGCGGCAGCCCTTTGCCAACAACACGATTTTGCCATCGGCGATCGATCCGGTGGCGAGGAATCTGCTGCAGGTGATGGCGCTGCCGAATCTTCCGGGAGTGAGGAATAACTTTCGCGTCAACAATCTCGCTGTCCAGACCCAGCATCAGTATGACGTTCGCGTGGATCACGCTTTCTCCGAACACGACGAGATGTTCGCCCGGTTCACCCACGGCTCGGCCGACATTACGTTCCCGGCTACGCCGGTGCTGATTGAAGGGCAGATCAATCCGCTGGCATTCGCACAAAGCTCCGCCACGGCGGGCTCTCTCCGTTTGAATCACGCGCCGAGCTTGCAGGCGACGTGGCAGGAAATTCACCAGTTCTCGCCCAACCTGGTCAATCAACTAGCGCTCGGTTACACGCGCTTCGCGCTCACCGTTTCCTCTCTCGATGAAGAATTGAATCTCGCGGCCGCCTTGGGACTGCAGGGCGCCAATACCGGGCCGCGGTCCGGGGCGATGGCTACACTCGCCATCTCCGGCGTACAGGGAACCAACTCCAGCAACGTTCCCGAGATTGTGCCGCAGAATACCTGGCAGCTCAACGACACGGTTTCCTGGGTCCGCGGCGCGCATTCGATACGTGGGGGTCTAAGCGTCATCCACAACGGATTCGGATTCTTTCAGCTCGCCGCGCCGGCGGGCTCGCTCTCCTTCACGGGGACGTTCACCAACAATCCGGCCTCGCTCAGCGGAACCGGCGCGGGCTTCGCCGACTTCCTGCTGGGCCTGCCGTCGAGCTCGACGAAATCCGTGCTCGCCACCGGCACTCCCTACCTGACCTATACCGAGTACGGCGCGTTCATCCAGGATCAGTGGCGCGTTTCGGGGAAACTAACGATCAACGCAGGCCTGCGCTGGGACTTATTCACTCCGGTCAAGGAGCGCTACAATCGCCAATCCAACTTCTTGCTGGACAGCAGTCCGCAAGGCGGCCGCTTGGCGCTGGCGGGACAGAATGGCGTCTCGGACACGATCCTCGGGCTGCAGCGCCACGACTTCAGCCCACGGCTGGGTATCGCCTATAGCCTCAACCCCAAGACGGTGATCCGCGCCGCTTACGGCCTGTTCTATTTCAATGAACAGGGTACCGGCGGATCCTCGCGCCTGTTTCTGAACTACCCGTTCGTCCAGCAGTTCACGGTGACATGCAGCGCGACGGTGCCTTGTTTGAGCACATCCACAGGGATTCCGCAACGCGCGTCCGCCAATAATCTCCCGGCAGTCACGTATCAGCCGGAGTCGAACCTGACCCCCAATGTCCAGCAATGGAACTTCACGGTGGAGCGCCAGTTCGGCAGCTCGTTGGTGGTCCGCGGAGCCTACGTGGGTACCAAGGGCACTCATTTGAATCTCAACGTGGATGAAAATGTAGCCGTGCCGGGAGCTGGTCCGGTCGCGCCGCGCAGGCCCTTCCCGCAGTACTCCACGATGTCGTCGTGGGAACCGCGCGGCCCCTCCAGCTATCACGCCTTGCAGCTTTCGGCGGAAAAGCGTCTGAGCGCGGGCCTCTCTTTCCTGGGCGCGTACACTTATGGCAAGAGCCTGGATCAGGGCGCCGGAGGCAATTCCTCGACCGGCGAATCGCGCATCAATATTCAGAACCCGCGCAACCTGGCCGCCGACTATGGGCTCTCGAACTTCGACATCCGTCAGCGCTTCACCTTGAGCACTCTCTATCAGGTACCTGTCGGCTACAACCGCCGATTCCTGGCGAACGCCAACCGTCTGATCGACGGGATCCTGGGCGGATGGCAACTCGGCAGCATTGTGACGGCGCAAGCTGGAATGCCATTTTCCGTATCGATGGCCACGCCGACGTCCAACACCGGAACGTTCCAGCGCCCGCAGCGCGTGTGCGACGGCAACCTGCCTGGCGCGCAACGCTCCCTGACCCAATGGTACGAACTCTCCTGCTTTGTGGCGCCACCGGTTTTCACCTTCGGTAACATGGGCCGAAATGTGCTGATCGGTCCGGGTCTGGCCACTTGGGATTTCAGCGTGAACAAGGACTTCAGGCTTACCGAGCGCGTGGGCCTGCAGTTCCGTTCAGAGTTTTTCAATTTGCTCAATCACGCAAATTTCGGGCTGCCCAACGCGAGCATTGGCTCGGCCGCCGCGGGCACTATTACCAACGTAATTACGAATGCGCGGCAGGTCCAATTCGGGTTACGGCTACACTGGTAGCGAAGAGAGACCCCGATCGGACCCCAACTACTCCGGTGCGAGGATGCTACGATAAGATGCTCGTGTAAGCGACCCGAGGAGCCGCGTGTTTCGCAGCCGATGTCCCAGCGCTCCGATACTTGCGCTAAGCGCTTTCGCGGCTTTTCGCCCCTGCAAAATTCCGATTCTCTGCTTAGGACTGTTGTTCACAGGTTGCTGGCCAGGAGTGTCCACCGCGTTCGGAAAGGCCGGCCCCGTCGTCAGACTACCGGTGGTCGATGCGGCCGACCTTCGCTTTACGCATGTGTCCTTCGGCAAAGGGCCCTCGCATAGCCGAATCAACCACATCGTTCAAGACGACCAGGGCTTCCTGTGGTTCGGCACGGAGGACGGGTTGCAACGCTACGATGGCTATG